>ERZ778496.14-NODE-14-length-234943-cov-22.335258_pt1 | contig 234943 bp, 309 predicted proteins | sample MGYA00433099_ERZ778496 | MGnify/ENA primary metagenome ERZ778496 (study PRJEB29527, sample SAMN07138962) | mouse gut metagenome | material: feces | host: mouse | place: China:Nanjing | collected 2016-01-25 ...
ATTTTGAATCTTAATCAAAGTTGCTTTACAAAAAATGATTCGACCAATTGCGGACTTTAATTTTTTCAAGTCCTCAATTATTTTGTTTTGAGTCGCGATGCGTCTGTCTATTGCATATAGCAAGGCGAATATCTTTTCTTGTTCTCGTTTTGATGGTATGCCCAAATATATCTCATCCATGTTCTTTGAACTGATAGAATATATCTTTGTACCTTGGGCAATTCGTCGAATCTGATTGTGATATGCCTTTGAACTAAAGAGATAACCCTTAAATCCATCAACAGTAATATCTGTCTTATCACGCCCGTGAATAGTATGGAGACCACAAACTATATCCCTATCAATATTTATAAATTCAATTGCTTTTCCAACATCATTCGTATCTTCAGACGCATCAGCAAATGCAACATCTCCACTTTCACAAATGGTATAATTCTTAGGAATCTTATCGTTGTTTATGAAGGGCAGATTCGCGTCCTTCATATTAACAATAGTTGGAAGATCTTTGTGAATAAGTCCATAGTGTAGATTCAGAATCTTCCCATTCTCATAATTTAGCATATCCCATGAAAGGGAATTAGTTGAGAAGAAATCCAATAAGTCTGAGACTTTAACTCTTTCCCACTCAACGGAGAAGCCGGGGAAGCGCAAAGGGGGCACATTGGGTTTGGTATGTTGGTTATTGTTTGCCATAATTATTTCTGATTTTTAAGTTATGTGATTAGAGATTGATAGAAGGCAAAAAATTATTCAACTATGCCAAGTTCGCGGAGGTAGCCCTCAATCTCTTTGTCAAGTTCTGCGCGTTTGGCTTCCAACTCCTTGATTTCTGCCATTACTGCCTTTATGTCGATTGGCTCCTCTTCCTCAAAAGTGTCAACATAACGGGGTATGTTGAGATTATAGTCATTGTCGGCAATCTCCTGAAGAGTAGCACAATGACTGTATTTCTCAATCTCCTTGCGGTCGCGGTATGTCTCTACAATCTTGCGGATATGTTCTTCACGGAGTTTGTTTTGGGTCTTGACCTTCTCAAACTCCTTACTTGCGTCGATGAAAAGGATATTGTCATCATCTTTGCGGCATTTCTTCATCACCATGATGCAAGTTGGGATAGATGTGCCATAGAAGATATTGGCAGGCAGTCCGATGATTGCATCTATATAGTTCTTGTTCTCTATAAGATAGCGACGTATTGCACCCTCGGCATTACCTCTGAACAGCACTCCATGAGGAGCTACACATGCCATTGTGCCTCCGTCATTGAGATGATATATCATGTGAAGGATAAAGGCATAGTCCGCAGTCTTCCGAGGTGCAAGGCGACCGGCTTTGCTGAAGCGGTCATCATTATTGAATTTCTCGGCAGCACTCCATTCGGCAGAGAAGGGAGGGTTTGCTACCACTGCATCAAACTGACGTTCACCGAAAGCGTCAGCTTCAAGAGTGTCGCCATTCTCTATTTTGAAATTGCTGAACTTTATACCGTGTAGCAGCATGTTCATGCGGGCGAGATTGTATGTTGTCGGGTTCTTCTCCTGACCGAAAATTTCAACAGCATGACCTATTTTTGCAGCACGTATCAACAGGGATCCGGAACCGCAAGTTGGGTCATATACGTTGCGCAGACGAGGATGTCCGAGAGTTACAATTTCAGCCAATATCCGGCTGACCTCCTGTGGGGTATAAAATTCACCGGCTTTCTTACCTGCTCCGGCAGCGAATTGTGAAATCATATATTCGTAGGCATCCCCAAGAATGTCAATCTGGGTAGCCTCATCAGCTCCGAAATCAATACCATTAAGGGCGATAAGCACGCTGCTGATAAGATTGTTCTTATCATCGGAAGTCTTACCAAGTTTGGGAGATGCAAGGTCAATGTCAGAGAAAAGTCCACCAAAATCCTCTTCACTCTCCTGTCCGAGAGTGGAATCCTCAATTCGTTTCAGCGAACGTTCCAACTGCGGAAGAATATTCTCCTTACGGTTTATCCTTTCAATAATTGAAGAGAATAGGAATTGAGGCTCAACGAAATAACCGATATCTTCAAGACATTGGTTCTTTACCTCATTCTGAAGTTCAATAGTCTCTTCCTCTTGGCTATCCCATAGCTGCTTGAAAGTGATTCCGTCATTTTCAAGTGCTTGGTCTACATATTTTTCAATTTTTTCGGAGAGATATTTATAGAAAATGAAGCCAAGCGAGAAATACATGAATTCGTTGGCTGACATATTACCACGCAAGTTATTTGCAACTGCCCAAAGCTGAGCGCGAAGTTTTTGTTGAATTTCCATATTAGTTCCAGCTAAAAGTTTTTATAATGTTGCGGAGTCGGTCAACTATTCTTTTGAGGGTGCGACGGCGTTCTATTAATCCGAGTTTTTTCCCTTTCAAAGCATCCTGAATAATTTCGGTCTGTTCCTTATTCACATAGTCGTATTCCGACACATACTTTTTGATAATCTCAAGAGGTATTTCCTCTTCCATTGCGATACTCTCAATGGCGCGTCCTTTCTCCTGACGAATGTATTGGTTAAGACGTTCTTCGAGATCGTTGCTGCCATCTGCTTTCTTATTGATGAAACCCTCCTTGTCATTGTCAACGGTCTGGAGAATAAAGCCGTCGATAAGTTGGGCTTTACTACGTAATTCTGCATCCTTAATCATAGTGTTAAGGATTTCCTGTCGTTTCTCCGGATAGTCTTCGGCATTTGGATTAAGATTGGCAATCAGACTCAGGATGTAGGCAACATTAATAATGTCGCTATGGAGCAATTCAAGACAGAAATCAATATCGTCAAGAGTTGTCTCGGCGCTATTGTCATCCGATGGCGTTGAGTCCTTTACTGTCTTTGAATCCATGAATGTATCATGAATGTCAAGATATTTGCTTCGGAAATCCATGTAAAGCTGTTCGTCCATTGGGAAATCGCAGTCATCCTCATTGAAATCCTCGTATATCTGAATCTCTGCATGTTTGCGGATGATGTCGCGGAACGCCAGAATGAAATTACGTTTATCCTCCTCACTTTGTAGATAATCCACTACTCGCGAATCCGGATAATGGGTCAGGAACTCTTTGGTCAGATCAATGTAATCTTTCTTTACATTTTCAAATGGCTCATGTAGCACATTTTCGTCGCCACCTTCGCTGAATAGTTTTATTGCAGCATCGACATTTGACTTCAGGTCGCGGAAGCACACGATTTTACCAAAACGTTTGCGCTCGTTGAGCACACGGTTTGTGCGGCTGAAGGCCTGCAACAAACCATGGTATTCCATATTTTTATCAAGATATAGGGTGTTGAGTTTCTTTGAGTCGAAGCCAGTTAGGAACATTCCGACAACAAGACACAGGTCAAGTGACTCCATATCCGGCTTTTTCTTTTTCAATCGCAGGTTTACGTCATCATAATATGCCCGGAAGTTCTGCAACGAAAAGGATGTGCCATACATCTTGTTATAGTCGTTGATAATCTCTTCCATATCGTCTGCTCCGTCTACTCGGTCGCTTACAAACGAGCCGCTCGACATTCCGGTGGTTGCGTCATCCTGACTTTCATTTGAGGCGTAAGTGAAAATAGCTCCGATACGTATTTTGGGATTCAGTTCCTTGAATATCTTGTAATATTGAATGAGCATCGGAACGGATTGTACGGCAAATAACGCATCAAACTCACCATCGTATGTGGATTTATTAAAATTGTTGAGAATGAACTGGGCAATCTCGCGCATACGGTTCTCGTTGCTATTGTTCACATCTGTGTTGCCGTGATAGTATTCCACAAGGAATCCAAGCACATTTTCGTCGGCAATGGCATCCTTGATAAGATACTTATGCAGACACTCTCCAAAGATTTCCTTGGTGGTATGTTTATCAGAGGAATTTTCGGCAAATATCGGAGTCCCGGTGAATCCGAAAATTTGAAGATTATTGAAGAAATTGACGATATTTCGGTGACTGTCGCCAAAGTGACTGCGATGACATTCGTCAAATATCATCACCACACGGCTATCCTTAAGTTTTTGAATCTTACTGTTGTACCATGGTCGGGATACGGCAGCGTTGAGCTTTTGTATAGTGGTAATGATGATTTTTGAATCGCTTTGGAGACGGTGTATGAGTTCTCTTGTATCAGAAGTGCTGTCAACTGCCCCCGGTTCAAAGGCATCGTATTCAGATTGTGTCTGCGTGTCGAGATCGTGGCGGTCAACTACGAACATAACCTTGTCAATTCCGTCAAGTTCCTCAACGAGTTGCGCGGTCTTGAAAGAGGTCAGGGTCTTTCCGGCACCTGTGGTATGCCAGATATAACCGTTGCGGTTGGTGTTCTGTACCTTGTCGATAATCTCTTCTACGGCATAATATTGATATGGACGAAGCACCATGAGCGACTTGTCGCCTTCGTGCATCACAACGTATTTACTGATCATCTTTCCAAGAGTGCACTTGTCAAGAAAGTCAGTGGCAAATAGACTCAATTCATTGAACGGATTATTGGATTTATCTGTCCAATTGAATGTGAATTTGAAACCTTGATTGGGGTTGTTGGCGAAGTAACGAGTGTTAACACCGTTGGAAATCACAAATATCTGGATGTAGTCGAATAGACCATGAAATGATGTCTTATGATACCGTTGAATCTGATTGTAAGCCTGTTTCAGTTCAACACCACGACGTTTCAACTCAATCTGTACCAATGGCAGACCATTTATTAGGATTGTCACATCATAGCGGTTTTTCCGTTTGTCTTCAACCGTAATTTGATTAGATACTTGGAATTCATTTTGACACCAATTCTTCTTATTAAGGATTTTTTTATCCGTAATAATTGCAATTAATGATGAAAAAATTCCTAATTTTGCACATATAATACAACAATTATGGCCATTCAAAGTGAGGCTGCATTGGAAAAAGGGCTTATTGAGACTCTCCAGAAGATGAACTATGAGTATGTTCAGATTAAAGGAGAGAACGACCTTAAATCTAATTTCAAGAAGCAGCTTGAAATACATAATAAGAAAGTTCTTGCTGAAATCGGACGTGAACATCTTACTGACAGTGAATTTGAGAAAGTCTTGATTTACCTTGAAGGTGGTACACGTTTTGAGAAAGCAAAGAGACTGCGCGACATCTTCCATCTGGAAACAGATGATGGACAGCGTGTGTGGCTCCAATTCCTTAATAAGAAGAATTAGTTGCTCTCCATTATCATAAATGATGATATAGGTTGAGCTTGTCTCGTATGTGTATATACATGCGATGATATGTTGATGCTACATTGTATTGCGGATAACGTCGCAAATTTTGCGACGTTATCCGCTTATTATCGTCGCATATCCAAGAAAAAGTGTAGAATTAGCGATAATATTAAGTATTGTGGATAGGAATTATGAGTGGTTTGAGACAAACTTTGCTGATAAAAATATATGGAAGGGTAATTTTTTATATAAAAAATTGGTGTGATTTGTTTGCTAGTAGCGAATAAAAATGGTGCGATTTGTTTGCTAGTAGCGAATAAAAATGGTGCGATTTGTTTGCTAGTAGCGAATAAAAATGGTGTGATTTGTTTGCTGATGGCGAATAAAATTGGTGTGATTTGTTTGCTGGTGGCGAATAAAAATGGTGCGATTTGTTTGTTGGTAGCGAATAAAAATGGTGTGATTTGTTTGCTACCAGCGAATAAAATTGATGTGATTTGTTTGCTGATGGCGAATAAATGATTATAATTTTGCGATGTTAACATAAATGTCAGAAACCATGTCGGCAAGTAAGGAGTTGTTTTGTATTCTCATAAAGGAGGGTCAGGAAATCATAGAAGGGGTAGAGATGTATGACCGTCCGTTTGATTTTGAACCAAAAGGTAGATATGTGCTTGTCGGAGTCCGTCAGGCAGGTAAGTCTTATATGCTGTATAAGAGAGTCGATTGCTGTGTCAACTGTGAGCGAATACGTAAGATATGCTCAGGATGCTTGTGCAATGTTCTCATTAGATAATTTCGCATCTAAATTTTCAGAGAGGGAAACGATTAAAAAGCATTATTTTATAGATAATGGATTTTTGAGTATATTTGAAAATAAGGGACGTGGTGCGTTGTTGGAAAATCTATGTGCTATTTATTTGTATAGGATTTACCGTAATAGGTTGTTCTATTACAATAAGAATATAGAAGTGGATTTCATTATACCGGAGGAGGGATATGCCGTGCAAGTGGCATATTCCGTACAGGGGGATTTGAATACCTTTGACAGGGAGACGAAAGTTCTTGTAAAGTTGGCGGAGCGTGTTCCGGTGCGCCGTATGGTGATAGTCACTCATGATGAGGAGCAAACCGTTGAGTTTGAGTCTGGAAAGGTAATTGAGATATTGCCGGCATGGAAATGGATGCTTGAAAATGAGATTTAGATAATTTCAATAATTCAGAGGCATTTTAGTTTGATATTTTTTAATATTTCATAACTTCCATTATTTTTCCTAATTTTGTAGAGTATTTGTAAATTTTTGATAATTAAGTTGTCTAAACTTATTTCATGAGGATTATTTTCTGTATAGTGATATTGTGGATAGGGATGGTTCTGTCTATTCCGATCGGGGGGGAGCCGGCTTTGCGGCGGTCGGTTGTCGTGTCGCAGCCGGACGGGAGCACGTTGTGCGTTGTGCGTACAGGCAACGCGCATTGTAATGACGTGTTTACCGAGGATGGCTACCTGCTTCAATATGACGAGACATTGGGGTACGTATATGCCGAAGTGGATAGGGATGCTTCTCTGACCGCTTCCGGAGTCGTGGCGCATGATGCGCATTGTCGGAAAGTAGATGAGATGGAATACCTGAAAGGGTATGACGCGGATGCAATATCGGAGGCATTGGCGTATAAATATCAGGAATATGAGAGGGGACTGACGGTAAGTGGTGCTACCCGTGGCATGGGACTCTATTCCGATGCGTTTCCAAGAAAGGGGGAACAGAAAGGGCTTGTGATACTTGCGGAGTTTCAGGATGTGAAGTTCAATTCAAAAAACCGTGAAGATTCCAAAGTCGATACATATTCATATTTCCACGATATGCTCAATAAGCCTGGCTTCGATATGTTTGGCTCCAACGGCTCGGCACGTGACTGGTTCGTGGAAAATTCCGGAGGTATATTTATCCCCACGTTTGACGTTTTCGGACCGATAGAACTTTCCAATACGATGGAATATTATGGAAGCAACAACGCCGCCGGAATGGATAGGCGTGGTGCCGACATGGTCATAGAGGCGTGCAAGATGCTTGACGCAGAGATAGATTTCTCTGAATATGACAGGGATGGCGATGGGTACGTTGATAACGTCTATATCTTCTATGCCGGTCTCGGAGAGGCGGATTCAAATGAAAGCGACAGCCTATGGCCTTGCAACTGGACTCTTACACAGGCAGGTAAGCGACCCTTTACGCTTGATGGAGTCCGTATTGACCGTTTTGCATATTCTAATGAGACGTATGACGATCTGCGGCGTCCGGATGGAATAGGCACATTTGTGCATGAGTTCAGTCATGTGCTCGGACTACCCGACCTTTATCCGACTGCAACATACTCATCAAAGAGGGATACGCCATTGACTCCGTGGGAATACTCCGTGATGGATTACGGATCATATAACGACAACGGATTGACCCCTCCGAATTATTCCGCCTACGAACGCTACGCGCTCGATTGGCTTGTGCCTTCCGAAATTGAAGAGGGTGAGAATGAGATTGAGAATATTGAAGAGAGCAACAGAGCGATAATACTCCGCACATCAAAGGATTCGGAATATTATCTTCTGGAGAACCGTCAGCTAAAAGGGTGGGATAAGGCTCTTCCGGCTGCCGGAATGCTTGCGTGGCACGTGGATTATGTCCCGTTGGTATTTTCCGGCAATAAGGTAAACAACGACAAGCAGCATCAGCACGTGGAGCTTGTCAAGGCAAATGGCGCGACAGATGGACGCCACAATACGCTGCAATACCTGAAAGGTTTCCCCTTCCCCGGTTCAAGTAATACCGTCAGCTTCGGCTATGCCACAATCCCGTCATTACGTCAGTGGGACGGAGCATCGCTCGGAGTCGAGCTTTCCGGAATCCGGATAGAGGATGGTATCGTGCGCTTCAGCGCAGAAATATCGGAATCATCAGGAATAACGTCAATTGATGCTGATGACCATGATATGGAGACGGGTGCGGCTGAGGTTGAGGTCTACGACCTTTCCGGCAGACGATGGCAGATGAAGGATATCTCATCCGTCCCCGGTCTGTATATAATAAGAGAGGGGAGCAGCGTCAGGAAAATAGTCATAAAATGAGAAGGTCCATACTTTTTTCATAGACGTTACACTCCAAATAAACCAACTGATAAATGTCAACCATGAAGTAATAAGTTTAACCATGAAACGAATAATTTTATCTGCATTGCTCATGTTGCTGGTCATGCCGGTATTTGCCAATCCGGTGGATCAGCTGTTGGAGCGAATTGACAAGGGTGCATCAAAAAAGTTTAAGACCGAACTGGTGAAGTCTGAAAAGGATTTCTTTGAGCTTGACAGCCGCAACGGCAAGGTGATTGTCAGGGGCAACAGTTGGGTGAATATCGCGGTGGGTGTCAACTGGTATCTGAAACATCATGCCGGCGTACATCTGTCGTGGAACGGAATGTCGACTCGTTTACCGGAGAAACTTCCGCAGCTCGCGTCGCCCGAACGACGTGAGACTGATCTTACGCAAAGATATGACTTCAATTATTGCACGTTCTCCTATTCAATGCCGTTCTGGGATTGGGAGCAGTGGGAGCGTGAAATCGACTGGATGGCACTGCATGGCGTCAACATGCCGTTGGCGATAGTGGGAATGGAGAGCGTATGGCGCAACATGCTTCTGAAGTTGGGATATACCGACAAGGAGATAGGCGAGTTTATTTCCGGTCCGGCATTCGTGGCATGGTGGGCTATGAATAACCTTGAAGGGTGGGGTGGTCCTATGCCCCTCTCATGGTATGAGGCACAGGAGAAACTTCAGCGCAAGATCCTTTCGAGAATGAAGGAGCTTGGCATGACGCCTGTCTTGCCCGGATACTGCGGTATGATGCCACATGATGCCTCCTCGCGTCTCGGTCTTGACGTGACCGACGGCGGGAAATGGAACGGTTATCAACGTCCGTCCAACCTGTCGGCTACCGATCCGAGGTTTGATGAGATTGCCGACCTGTATTATAAGGAATTGACCCGACTTTACGGTAAGTCGAAATATTATTCGCTTGATCCCTTCCATGAGAGCAAGGATGATGCCGGCATAGATTATTCTGAGTCAGGACGTAGGCTCATGGCTGCTATGAAGAGGGAGAATCCGGAAGCCGTATGGGTGGTGCAGGGTTGGACCGAGAACCCGCGTCCGGAGATGCTTGCCGCATTGCGTCCCGGCGACCTGCTTATACTTGATCTCTTCTCAGAATGTCGTCCGATGTGGGGCATACCATCCGTATGGAAAAGGGAGAATGGCTATGGCGACCATGACTGGGTGTTCTGTATGCTGGAGAATTTCGGTGCGAATGTCGGTCTTCACGGACGCATGGATCAGCTTATAGATAATTTCTATCAGACAAAGGGGAACCCCCTTGCACGCAATCTGAAGGGCTTCGGCTTTACGATGGAGGGTTCGGGCAACAATCCGGTTATGTTCGAACTGATGAGTGAGCTTCCGTGGCGCAATGAGCGTATCACGAAGGAGGAGTGGCTGAAGGATTACGTGAAGGCACGCTATGGCACGTCAGATCCGGTGCTGATGGAGGTGTGGCAAATTCTCGGCAGCACCATATATAACTGTCCTGCCGGAAACAATCAGCAGGGACCTCACGAGAGCATATTCTGCGGTCGTCCGTCGCTCAACAACTTTCAGGTGAAGAGTTGGTCGAAGATGCGCAACTATTATGACCCGGCGTCTACTCTGGAGGCTGCGGTGAAGATGGTGTCGGTTGCCGATAAATATCGCGGCAACAATAATTTTGAGTATGATCTTGTCGATATCGTGCGTCAGGCACTCGCCGATCAGGGACGCCGCCAATATCTTGCCACGATAGCCGACTATAATTCATTCTCAAAAAATGATTTCCGGAAGAATGCCGACAGATTTCTTGAGATGCTGCTCCTGCAAGACAGACTATTGGGAAGCCGTAAGGAATTCCGGCTCGGCAATTGGACCGAACAGGCACGTTCGAGAGGTGAGAGCGAGGAGGAGAAGGATCTGTATGAATGGAATGCGCGGGTGCAGGTCACCACGTGGGGCAATCGGGAATGTGCGGATGCCGGTGGTCTGAGAGATTATGCCAATAAGGAATGGAACGGGCTCCTGCGTGACTTCTATTATCCCCGATGGGAGCATTATTTCAATGCGCTTGCGGAGCAGATGGAGCGCAACTCCCGTCCGGATGCCTCCGGGCTCGGTGAGGGTCCGAACAGCAACAAGACCTCGACGGAATTGTTTGCGATGGCTCTCCCCACGGGTCCGCAGATTGATTGGTATGCCATGGAGGAGCCGTGGACCTTACGCAAGAATGAATACAGCGCGTCGCCGGAAGGGGATGCGATAGAGATCTCAAAAGAAGTGATAGACTATTTAATTAAATCGAAATGAAAACAGCAAGACTACAATCCCTTGATATTGTCAGAGGGTTGACCGTGGCAGGCATGATATTGGTCAACAACGGTTATGGCGGTTCATTCCCAATGTTGCAGCATGCTTCATGGAACGGCTTGTCGGTAAGCGATTTTGTATTTCCCTTTTTTCTCTTCATAATGGGCGTGTCGCTCTATCTCTCCTTGGGGAAAAGAGGTTTTAAGTTCACTGGGCAGACATTCGGCAAGATTGTCAAGAGGTCGGTTATTCTGCTTCTGATCGGCGTTGCGATCAACTGGTTTGATATGGCAATCTGGGGGGATGGGCTGTCGATAGGGGAATTACGTTTCTGGGCGGTATTGCAAAGAATCGCGTTATGCTATTTCCTCGTCGCTCTCTTCTCCCTTTGCGGACGTCCCGGACTTACGTTGCCACTCTCGGTATTGCTGCTTGTAATCTATACCGTCATATTGGTGTTGGGCAACGGATATAGCGAAGTGTCGTCTGACAATATCCTGTATCGAGTGGATGAGTCGCTTTTTGGAGATGCACATCTGTATCATAAGTCGGCGGTGGACCCCGAAGGATTACTGAGCACCATAAGCGCACTTGTCAACACGTTGTTAGGTTTCTATTGTGCCAAATTATTCAGTAGAGAGAAAGAATTATCCGATAAGATCGTATCCGTGTTCACATTAGGCAGTCTGCTTATTGTCTGTGGTTTCCTTCTGAATTTCTTCCACCCATACAACAAGCATATCTGGAGCCCCAGTTTCGCATTGGTTACGTCGGGCAGTTGTGCACTCCTTCTCGCACTGACAATGAAATTTGTGGATAAAGACCATTACGACGGAGTGTTCAGCCGTATATTCAAGGTGTTCGGTAGCAATGCATTGCTGTTGTATGTCAGCAGCGAATTGATGGCGATAATCTTCGGACGAATAGGATTGAGCGAATTTTTCTACAACACCATCAGCTCCATCATCCCGATGAAAGAGTTCGTCTCATTATGCTATGCGTTGCTCTATGTGGCAATGAACTTCCTTATCGGCTATCCGTTGTGGAAAAAGCGGGTTTATGTGAAATTGTGATGTGGGAAAATGGTATGGGTAGGTATAAAAAAATAATTGATTGTCTCACGACAACCAATCTTCAGTTAACCTTAAAATCTAATACCATGAAAAACTCACTGCAAAATTATAAAATATTTTTCAAAACAATGCTATATAACATAAAAATATTTTAAATTTTAACATAATTTTAAGTTAATAGCGTTGTATTGGATTAAAATTTACAAAATTTAAGAAATAGTTATGAAAAAAGTAGGATTTTGGGCTTTTATTCTTCTTATGATTGGAGGATGCTCCCATAAAAATATAACAAAAGATGGAGGGGATATGTCGTCGGCAAGTGTTGATACCATAGAGAAGACCGTTAAGGTAAGAGGAGGAAGCACACAGGCGTTCGTGCTAAAGACTACGGCATTCAAGATGAGTGGCGACTATAGCAATAATGTTGCCGTAAGAGTTAGCAAGGATGGCAGGCTGTCATATTATCCCGCCCCGGGGGATATAAGTCTGAGTTCCGCACCGGTCGCGCTTGTAGACGGATGGTGGCTCGACCGTCAGGGCATAGGGAAGGGCTACCAATTCACGCGCTACACCTTTGAGGAATATTCACAGTTGAAGGAGACTCCATCAGCGGAGACGTTGCTTGAATCTGTCATCCCCGGAGCTGTCGTCACGTCTACGCGCCAATTATCGGTGCCCGCATCGGAAGCAATGGATCGTCTTGATGAGATCAAGCGCGAACTGTCGGAATAATCACATACATCAAGCACATCAAGCCTTGACATCATGCACATCAATTATATTGTGCATAATGTCAAAGCATGATGTGCATGATGTATATTAATAGTAAAGATAGGGATAATGCACAAGCATTATCCCTATCTTCTTGCGAACCGATAAAATTCAGTTAGTCTGAATTACGAGAAAGTTGGTTAGGCTCCAGAATTGCTCCGGATTAGTGATATGAAGTAGTCTTTTGCGGTTCGCGTTGGTTAACACATAGGAATTTTTTGGATGTTTTGTAAGGATTTTGACATCATGGTCTTTAAGGTCAATCCAGGTTAGAGTTCTTTTGTCAGCACTCGTGAAAAAAGATATGTCAAAATCATTTTCAAGCACTTTTGTTTTTCTGAGAAATGACGATTCTATAATTTTATGCTTTTTCAGATCTTTCTTGTCGGCAATTACGAAATGACAGGTGTTGAACCTTTCAGCAAAATTCAATGAAGAAGAAGAAGCTATTTGCAGTTGTCTGTGAGCCTCGTTTATTTCCGAGTTTAGAGAATCCACTATCTTATTCAGAGAGTCGATCGAGGCTTTATCCAAAGCAATATTTTTCTTTAGTTTTGCCACGGTGGTTGATTGCGAGTCCAATCTCCAGCGCAAAGCCTTCACTACATTCTTCAAGCTGTCGAACTTCGATATGGAAATCTCAATATTCCTCTCCAAAGAGGAAATATTGCTTCTTCGCTGGGCAAGAGTCTTTTGGATAGCGTTCAGGTCAAGTATTATCCCATCCTTGCTATCTTTTTGATTATAAATGCTATTGCTGAATGGATATATACTCTCATTTGCCTTTACGTCCTCAATGTTTTCAGAAATCTCCTTTACGAGCACAATAAGGCGGTCTCTTTCCTCAATGGCATCCGCAAGCTCTTGTTTTGAGGCTTCCATAAGAGACGTTTCCATATTACTCTCTTCTTTGCGACAGGAAAGTAGCAAAGTAAGAATAAATATGATTATGATTGTAATGAGCCTCATAATAAATAGAAATTTGCGAACGCAAAATTAACAATAATTCAAGATATAGTTGGAATGTGTTAATAGAAAGCTCAAATTTGTCAATAAACGTGAAACCGATACATCAAGCACAGACATCAAGCAGATACATCATGCACATCATGCTTTGACATCATGCACAAAATAAATAGTGTACATGATGTTATCCCATAATGTGCATAATGTTATTCCATGTTGTGCATGATGTATATATGATGTTGTAGTAAAGTGTGCATGATGTTGTAAAAAAGAGATATCTGTATTAATTTTGCAAAATGGAATCAATAGAGAGTAAGACATCGGTAATAATCGACATATTTTTCTGTGTCGTATTTATGCCGTTATTGGTGTTTCTGGGACCTTCCCACACATGGATGTCGCAATGGCCGATATTCTTCTCACTGGTATGCCTTTTTCTATATATCAGCTATTTTTTCTTATTGTGGATCAATATACCGGTTCAGATCCTCCGGAAGCGATGGGGAGTCATAGCCCTGTCATTGTCGTGTATGGTGGGTTGCAACTACCTGTTGTCGCTATACCCGTTGCCGGAGATGGATTTCGTTACGCCGGTGCTGAGCCGTTATCAGACGGAGTTGCGTGATTTCGGAGTGTCGGTCACGTTATGGCTTATGTTCTCGCTGGTGCTTGGATACACGCTGAGTGTATCGTTTATCAAGACCCTGTACGAACAGATGCTTATGAAGAAGCGGATAGAGGCTGAACGGGATAAGGCAGAGCTTGCTGTGTTTAAAGCACAGATAAGTCCGCATTTCCTATTCAATACATTGAATTCCCTTTACAGTCTTGTGATAGGCACATCGGATAAGGCTGAGGATGCCTTCATAAAATTCACGGAGATATTGAAATATACCTACGTGGCGATTGAGAAGGAGACAGTCCCGATACGTTCGGAGATAGAGAACATCCGCAATTACATTGATCTTCAGCTGATCCGGCTCAACAGTCATACGAAGGTGGAATGGCAATGTGATGTTGACGACGGTCTTTTGCCGGTGCCTCCGATGCTGATGGTCACATTTGTGGAGAATGCCTTCAAATACGGGTCATCCACGAGCAAGGACTGCGTGATAAGCATAAGGCTTCACTTGCGCAATGGCAGGCTTGAGTTTGCCACGAGCAACAAGATAATGCGTCAGGCAGATAAATTCCGCAGTGACGTGCCTATAGGCATAGAGAATTGCCGGGGGCGTCTGAGCGTGCTTTATCCGCGCAACCATTTGCTTGAAGTGAAGGAGGAGGATGGGATCTACAGTCTGAGGATGGTTTTAGGATTGAAACGAGATAGAATAGTTAATCAATGATAATACAACTTACCCGAAATTTACAATTTGAATACTACAGGAGTGATGGAGAGGACAATAAGATGTGTCGCTATTGATGATGAACCATTGGCACTTGAGGTAATAGAGAAGTTTTGTGCCCGCATCGGAGGCATTGAGATAAAGATGTTTGCCGACTCGGAGAAAGGGCTTGCATGCGTGCTGGAGGAGGAACCGGACATCGTGTTTCTTGACATAGAGATGGAAAATATGTCAGGACTGGAGATTGCCGTGCGTCTTCCGGAATCGACGTGCTTCATATTCACGACTGCATATCTGAATTATGCTATGGAAGGATTTGAGCTTGATGCCGTCGACTATCTGCACAAGCCGTTTGCATTCTCCCGTTTCCGCACCGCGTTCAGCAAGGCACTGCGTCGGCTCGGGATGACGGAGAATCATAAGATTTCATCCGGACATATAGTCGTGAAGCAGGAATACAACAATGTCAGCATCCCTTTGCAAGAGATCATCTATGTGGAGGCGATGGAGGGATACGTGAAGATATTCCGCGAGGGTGGTGTCTGCACGGTGTCTCGGATGATATTAAAAAATATAGGAACTCAGTTGCCGGAGAAGGATTTCATCCGCATACATCGTTCCTATATAATAAGCCGGTCGAAGGTCCGCAGTTTCAACAAGCGTGAAGTGGAATTGAAAAACGGTCAGATACTGCCCATCGGTCGCCAATACTCCGGAGAGGTTGCCGACCTGTTATCATCGGGCAATTGCTGATATTGATTTATGGTTTATGGTTTATGGTTTATCATCAACTATCAACCATCAACCATTAACTATCAACCATCAACAATTCAAGATAATGGTGTCAGTGCTCCGGTGGTGGAGTCCATTATGTAGCCTTTCACCACAATGTCCTTTGCCATTAGAGGGTGGTTCCTAACGAGGTCTACAGTCTCCCTGATGGCATCCTCCGTGCTGTCAAACCCATGGAGCCAGTTGTCGAGGTCAATGCCGCAATGCTTCATCAAGTTGATGTTGCTTTCCGGAATACCGCGTTCCTTCATGATGTGTAGCATCTCACGGCTGTCCATGCCTTGCACACCGCATGATGTGTGCCCGATGATCATGATTTCATTGACACCGAGTTCGTAGACTGCCACCAGAAGACTTCTCATTGTGCTGTCGAAGGGATTTGTGATTGTGCCTCCGGCATTCTTGATGATCTTGACGTCGCCATTCTTAAAGCCGAGGGCGGCGGGTAGAAGTTCCACCAGGCGGGTATCCATGCAAGTGACAATCGCTATCTTCTTATTCGGATATTTGTCGGTGAGGAATTTTTCATAACCTTTGTTTTCTATAAATTCGCGGTTATGGGCGAGGATATCGTTTATCATAATTTATGGTAAATTTATTGTATGGTAAGGTTGTGATACTTCAGTTGCTGTTTCATTCACTAAGGTCGGGCATATAGAGATATTTCATCAGCGGCGCTACCATTAGCGATTGTTTCAGCAGATCCTTCCGCAGCATATCCTCCACCTCTTTACGGGTCATGATCCTGACGGCTACATCTTCCGTGGAGTCAAGATGCTGGGTGGATATTCTCGACACGCCTTCAGCCACATAGCAGTAAGTGAGATTGTTTGTGGTGGAAGGGTTGCCCGACAACACTGTCAGCAGCTTCCATTCGCCGCCACCGAAACCGCTCTCCTCCATCAATTCGCGTTTTGCGGCATCGAGATGATGTTCGCCCGCCTCGACGACTCCGGCGCAGAGTTCCGTCTGTATCTCGCCGAGTCCGTGGCGGTATTGCTCCACCATTACGAAATCGCCGTCGGTGGTGACGGCAATCACGTTGACCCAATCCGGATATTCGAGCACATAAAACTCATCGTTTATTCTGCCGTCGGGCAATCTCACACAATCGCGTCTTGCAGTAAGCCATGGTCGTCGGATGAGATATTCCGACTTAATGATGTCCCATTTCTTTATTTCTGACATATAGCAAGTAAGTTGAATTATTTAAGTTTCGCAAGTTTTCCAACTTGCTTCACTTAAATGGTTTAAGGTTTAATGTTTATGGTTTATGATCATTAAATTTTGTATAATGAAAAGATTCGTGGATTTTCGTGAATCTTAAACTTTAAACTATAAACTTTAAACCACTGAAGTGCAGCTTGCGAAACTTCAGTTGAATTATAATTGAGCTGAATTATAATGAAGTAATCTGACCGTCATTGCGATGGTCAGACTACTTCTATGCAAAATTAGTAAAATTGTGTGTAATCTCAAGATTCAATTAAAAAAATTACTTTTAATCCCCAACTCTCAACCATAACCCCTCAACCATAAACTATCAACTATCAACTATCAACTATCAACTATAACCCATAAACTCTCCCTCTCATCCTTCAACTCTCCATGCAAAACTTTGTTTATACGTATAAATGGTTTATTTTTGCATTGGAGTATTGAAGTTGCCTAAACATTGGATTGCCTCAATACCCTTTGATATGATTACTCATTAAAATTATAGATATATGGATACTAATTATCTTGATAAGTTTGAAAATCAGCTGCATGATCTTGTAGCAGTCTATCTGCTTCAGAAAGATGGAGTTGACAATGTCCTTCCTGAGACTCATGATATGGAGGAGAAATGGGAGAAGATATGCATGTCGTATCTTCCCGACGGGGTCAGGGAGTTTGCAGATTACCCTACGGTATCACTCGGATGGATGATGTTCATAGGTATGGCGGTTGCAAAATTCTGGGATGAGGATTGGGAGATGTATTCGAAGTTTGAAGACCTCTATGCGTCAGTCCTTGCCAAAGGTAGCGGTTATGACAATATGGATGAGTATATCTGCCGCGACATATTGAAACTGAATCCGGAGGAAGAGGAGAAGGTGTCGAAACTTGTAGCGGATACAGCCACACTCGTGCATAAAGCGTTGATAAAAGAGAATTTCGAACCCGCCACTCCGGAGGCATTCAATGCGTATGTACGTTCGCTCCACCAGCTCTACTATTTCGGTGTGGCAGTTGAACTGAAACGTCTCGGCTACCACATGACGCCGATAGGCTAATGGTTTATAGTTTATAGTTTAAGGTTTAGGGTGTTTAAAATAAAGTTTGGATAACTTTATTTTGAAGAATGGAAAAGTAGATTTTAAGGGATTTAATCCCTTAAACGATACGATTTTAATGACGAGAGCTCGGAATAAGTAGTATCCCGAACTCTCGTTATTAATTCTATTTTGTAGTTATTAAGAGCAAAACCCTTAATATCAGGAATTTTTTTGTAAATTTGCAGCCTAAACATCAAGAAAAATGGACAGGAAACCTTATATCACTCGCTCTCATGATGTGCATCTTGACGGCGAATATAACCAATGGCTGACAGAATTGATTAGTCGCTATAGTAATGCACAGATTAAGGCCGCTGTAAAAGTTAATTCTGAAAAACTTTTGTGGAATTGGCACACAGGGAGAGACCTTGTGCGACGTAAAGCCGAGGAAAAATGGGGTTCCGGCATAGTGGAGCAGTTGAGCCTTGATTTGCAAGCAGCCTTCCCTAACGAGACAGGCTTCGGCACAAGCAATCTCTGGTATATGAAGAAATGGTATATCTTCTATGCCGAAAAACTCCAACGGATTGTTGGAGAATATGGCAGATACTCCGATAAATTTCTCCACCAAGTCAGTGGAGAAATAGAATGCGCTGATAGTGCATCAGTTACAAAACTCCACCATGTAGGTGGAGAATTCATAGGAGAGGAAGACGCGAATTTTCCACAACTATTTGCGTGTGTGCCGTGGAAGCATCATGTGGAGATAATCACCAAATGTAAAACAATTGATGAGGCATTGTTTTATCTCAATCTTACTGTTCAGGAGTCATTGTCAAAACAGGGTCTATTGAATTGCATGAAAGCCAATTGGTATGCTGTGAAAGGTGGCGCATTGACCAACTATATGGACAAGCTGCCCTTTCCTCAATCAAAGTTGGCGCAAGAAATAACACGTGGCAATTATGATTTCAGCTTTGTTCATGTTCCCCAAGAATATAGCGAGCGTGATTTGGAAGATGCCCTATGCAATCAAATGACACGTTTCCTTTTGGAACTCGGTAATGGGTTCGCCTTTATGGGACGGCAGAAAGAATTGGTTGTGAGCGGTGTGAGCAGACGTATCGATTTGCTGTTCTACCATATCCGGCTTAGATCATATATTGTATTGGAAATCAAGGTTAAGCCATTTGATCCAAGTTTTGCCGGGCAGATTAACTTTTACGTTAATGCGGTAGATGAGATTCTCAAAACACCGGAAGATAATCCTACTATTGGACTTCTTATTTGCAGTGATATGAGAGAAACAGATGTTCAACTGTCATTCAAAGGCATAACCACTCCATTGGGTGTGGCTACATACAATAATGTTCAATTAGAAGAAATCAAGAGACAATTGCCAACATACGATCAATTGGTGGAGCGTGTCAAACTATTGGAACAAGAAATCTCGGCACCCAAAGAGTGAAATACCTGCATTTTCTGCGTTATCTACATATTTACTTTTGCATGAGCTAGAGTTTTATTGCTTGTCAACTTTGATTTTGCGACAGCATATAGATGTTGAGAAATATAACGTATGATAAATCCCAACATGAAAATTATTATTCCTATCCAAAATAGATTATCCATGATACCACATCTAATTAGTTAAGCCGATGCTAATCCCTGTTGCTAATAATATGGCTCCAATAACGAAGAACAGCAAGGCTGGTTTAGTGTACTTTTGCAGTTTCTTTTTGATTAATGGATTCGGTTTTGTTATTAATTCTATTTTGTAGTTATTGAGAGCAAAACCCTTTATGGCAGCTATTAAGCCTAATATAGAGCCTAATAACAAACAACCTAATCCGCTATAAATTAATAAATTTATCATATTTGTTTAAGATTTATGAATATGGTTGACACATGATCAACCATATTCAATTTTAATACCATGTCGCCAATTTTTCACACCGATGATAACCTCTTGTCGGAATGTGTTCTTGACTCCTCCATTGCCGACAACGATAATCTTGTCAGTGATTACTTAAATGGTTTAAGGTTTAATGTTTATGGTTTATGATCATTAAATTTTGTATAATGAAAAGATTCGTGTATTTTCGAGAATCTTAAACCTTAAACTATAAACTTTAACCCACTGAAGTGCAGCTTGCGAAAATTCAGTTACTTACCGAATACGTCTTTGTTGACGTGCATCCATGAGTCGGTCCGTAGACGCCAGAGGAAGATTATGCCACGGAAGCAAAGCTCGATCGCCATTGCTATCCACACGCCACGTAATCCCATTGTGGGGGCAAGAAATGCAGCGAGGCTGATGCGCACAACCCAGATGCTACCGAGGTTCATGCAGGCGGGTATAAGGGTGTCGCCTGCACCGATGAACACACCGTATGCCACGATGGAGGCGGCAAACATAGGTTCGGCATACGCCTCAATGCGCAGCACTTCCACGCCGGCATCGCAGATCTCTTTCACAGGCGTTATCACCCCCATCATAAGGGGTGCGGCAAAATACATCACAATACCCATCACAGTCATGACGACAATGCCGGATGTGACCGTAATCCTTGCAAAACTCACGGCAAGTTTCTTTCTGGCGGCACCCAGACTCTGACCTACAAGAGTGGTGGCAGCCTCACAGATACCATATCCTGGCATATAGCAGAAACTTTCGGCAGTCACGGCGAAAGCGTTTGCCGCGATAGCCACAGTGCCCAAAGGCGCGACAATCGCAGTAATAAGCACCTGTGCGCCACAGAGTAGGAAATGCTCGCCACATAGGGGAGTGCTGATCTTGAATGCACGTTTAAGACACTCCTTTGAGGTGCGGAAACTTGCAGTGCATCCCTTCAGGTTCAGCTCCTTATTGCATCTCCAGAGATACACCATCATCACTGTGCCTGCCACGACTTCCGCAAGTGCCGTACCGAGGGCGGCACCTGCTACCCCCAGCCCAGCACCGGGGAGGGTCACGCTGCTACCGCCTATGACGATTTCCCGCGTGGGGAAAATCAGAAACGCGTTGAATATGACGTCAAGCACGCACATCACCACGTTGACAATGCCGGGAAAAAGGGTGTTGCCCGAACATCTCAGCATGGCCCCGGCAAGAAAACTTATCTGTAGCATCGGGAGTGACGCCACAAATATCATGAAATATACCGAGGCAGGTCGGGCAATCTCCTCTTCCGCCCCCAGCCAGAGGGGTAGATGATTGCAGATGGCTATTCCGATCAGGCATAGTATGATGCTGAATATTAGCGACGGAACTATTGATTGTTTCAAGACAGCCTGGGCACTCTTCTTGTCGTTTGCGCCGATTCTGTTTGCAACCTGCACGGAGAATCCGGTGGCGGCGGCAGAGCAGAGTCCCCAGAATAGCCAAGTGGAGGATGCCATAAGTCCGATTGATGCGGATGATTCGGCACCGAGCGAACCCACCATGGCTGCATCGATATATTGCATTACGATAGTGGATAACTGCGCCACGATAGCCGGGAAACTTAATACGGCTGTGAGTCGCAGCTGTTGCCGCAGGCTCATCGGTTTCCCGTCGCGTATCATTGCGAGAAGACCGTCGCGGGTGTCATTCACTTTCATGGCACAAGCTGCGACAATACTTTCTCTATCCGCGAAAGACCCTCCTTAAGGATTTTCCTCGGACAAGCGAGATTGATACGTATGAAATGTTCTCCACCTTTGCCGTATATGCTACCCGGCGACAACATCACCTTCCCGTCCTCTTCAAGCCTGCGGCATATCTCATCGGAATCCAAGCCGGTAGGCGAACAGTTCACCCATAGAAGGTATGTCCCTTCAAGCGGGGATACCGTGAAACGGGGTAGCTTCTCTCTGAAAAAGTTTCGGGCATATAGATAGTTGGTATGCAGGTATGCTTTCAGGTCGTCAAGCCATATCTCCCCGTCGTTGTATGCGGCAATCAGTCCGACCACACCGAACGGATTGACATCGCACACCTCATTGTCGTTGATTGCACGGTCAATCCTTGATCTCATGGCGGCATCCGGAGTGATGATATTTGCAATCTGTAGTCCGGCAGTATTGAATGCCTTACTTGGCGAGTTTGTCACGACATACGCTACCCCCACTTCCTCAGCCACGGAGGCAAAGGGGATGTAGTCATGTCCGGGATATGTCAGTTCGCAATGAATCTCGTCAGCCACCACAATCACGTTGTTGCGTCGGCAGATCTCGGCTATGCGAGCCAATTCCTCACGTTTCCACACCCTTCCGGCAGGATTATGAGGATTGCAGAGTATCATGAGCGAGGCATCATGAGAAAGTTGTTCCAGATTCTCAAAGTCGATGGTATATCTCCCGTCGCTGTGATATGTCAGTTCGTTGGCAGCGAGCAGGCAGCCGTTGTTTCTAATAGAGGAGAAGAAACAGTTGTAGGCGGGGGTCTGTACGATCACCTTGTCGCCGGGGCGAGTCAAACCTTTTATAATGGCAGACAATGCCGGCACCACTCCCGACGTGTAGATTATGTGTTCGGGATTTATTGCCCAGTCATGCCTTCGCATAAACCAGTCGACTATTGCCTTGTAATAATCGGCAGGCACCTTAGTATAGCCGAAAACGCCGTGCTCAACACGACGTCTCAGCGACTCAATTATGCATGGAGCAGTCCTGAAATCCATGTCTGCCACCCACATGGGGAGCGTCTCCTCATCTGTTGGGGTGTCCCACTTATAAGAATTTGATTTGCGACGGTCAATTATTTCGTCAAAACTGTAATTTTGCAATTTGCGGGGGATTTAATGTTGTCGTCAATGATAATTTCACCGATAGAGTCAGCTGTCAGTTCACCGGAGGTTGGATTCTTCACGCTTGTGATGTGCCCTTTCACAGTGGCTTTCAGGGAGCTGTATTCAAAGAGAAGGTTTGCATCCTCACCAAATGTACAGTCCTCAAGGATTAGCCCGTTGACGTAGCAGAGTAGCTGTTCGCCTGTGAGATGGCAGCGGACGAAACGAAGGTTCTTACCATACCAGCCGAGATATTCGCCATTGATTTCTGAATCATAGATGGTGACATTCTCCGCCTCCCAGAAGGCATCCTTAGAATTTATCACAGCGTTGTGTATCTCCACGTTCTTGGCATACTGGAAACCATAGTTTCCGTCCTGACGGTAATTCTCTATCTTGATGTTCTCGGAGTGCATGAACACGTAGTCACACTTGTCGATGCTCACGTTTTTGAGCACGATATCCTTGCAGTCCCATAGGAATTGCTCCCCGTTGGGGAAGTCAGTGTTCTCCACGTATATGCCTGTCATCCTTCTGAACAGTTTGGGAGCATCCACTTTGCAGTCGATCATGCGGCAATTGCGGGAATACCAGAGGCTTGAGCGTGCGCTTTCAGCGAAATAACAATTCTTGACAGAGAAATTATTCACTTCCCAAAACACATATTTCCCTTCAAACGTGCAATTCACCGCTTCAATATCGGAACCCTCCTTGATACTGGATTCGCCGACGTGGATGGTCACATTCTCCAAACGCAGACCATGCTTGCAATAAAGTGGGCGTTCCCCTCCAAATTCTTTATTTCTGATTATCTCCATGATAGGTATTATTAAAGAAGCATCTATCGCTTCATGATCGGTATAATGAAGTTTAGATAACTTCAATAATCTGTTTGTTTTATTCCGAGTGCAAAATTACATCAAAAATTTGTAATCCTATTTGTCCTTCGGCTCAAAATTATTTGTTCATTGGCTCAAACCGGCTTATACAAGCCATGGCAATAATGTAGCGTATTAGGGAGCGTCACGTCATGGGTGTGCTGGATATGAGCTTTTGTCATGGTGATGTTATCACAAAGAAAAGAAAGAATAAAAAGAAATTTATCGATTTTCAAAAAATAGAGAGAAAAAGAAAACATTACACTGCTGTAGTCAACCCGGTTCAGTTATAACGATCGAAAAGTCAACCGACATCCGGAAAACTCAAGCTGTTTCGCTTGTTTCACCTGTTTCACCTGAAACAAGTGAAACAAGCGAAACAGATGAAACAAGTGAAACGGATGAAACAAGAGAGAGAATAGAGAAGGTGATTAAGTGCTAAAAAACTATGGTAAAAGTTTGCGCAAATGGATTTTAATGTCTATTTTTGTGGAAACCAAAACAGAATGCCATGTCTACCTATATCAATCCGATGACCGATTTCGGTTTCAAGTATATCTTCGGACGAGAGGAGTCGAAGGACTTCCTTATAGATTTCCTCAACAACCTGTTGAAGGATGAGCCGGGATTTGACACGATTATCGACCTTCAGTATCTTGACAAGGAGAAGAGTCGGAGACGTAAGAGGGAGAGGGGTGTGATCTATGACATCCACTATCAGACAACAAACGGTAAACGCTTCACAGTCGAGATGCAGAACAGCAGCCAGAATTATTACATTGACCGAATGGTATATTATGCTTCAAAGGCGATAGTTGATCAGGGAGAGGTAGGGTCGGACTGGCTGTATGAGTTTGAGCCGATATACATCATCTCGTTCATGAATTTCTGTCTTGAACAATTTAAGGATGAGTTCAGGATAGATGCCGCGTTGTGTGACCTCCGGACACACCAGCCGATCAGCGACAAGCAACGTTACATATTCATACAGCTTCCGTTATTCGGTAAGAATAAACCGGAGGAATGTAGAGAGAAGATAGATCAGTGGTTTTACATATTTAACAACATGAGTACTATGGAGACAATGCCATTCACACAAAAGGATAGACTTTTCCACCGGTTGTCATCGGTGGCCTCCTATGCGAATCTGAGTGACGAAGATAAGATGGATTATGATGCAGATCTGAAGGCCTACCGAGATATAGTCGGTCAACTCTCTTACGCTAAGGCAGAAGGACGAGAGGAAGGAAAAGTTGAGATGATTGTCAATATGATGAAAGCCGGTTTACCGATAGAACAGATTGCCATGATTGCGAATATGGCGGTTGATAAGGTCAAGAAATTGCTCAGTAATATATGATTCGGATGAACGGCATCTGTCAAAATATAGCCGCGTAGAGGAACTTCTATCAAGGGGAGAAAGACTTGATATCAATGTGAGTTATTGGTTTGAGATCAAGATGTGCTATAGACTTGATATCAAGGTAATGATTGTGGGTGCAATTAGAATATAAAAGGTTACTTTTTATATACGACATCCCTCTTCACTCCTTCTGATAGGGATGAAGACCACCTGTCACTTGTTACCTGTTACCTGTCACATTGCGCGTAGCGCATCGTAGCGCACCATTTGATGCTGCAAAGTTAGACATAAGGGATCTTTCAGCAGTGTTATTTTGAAACTATCCCCACCCATTATCCGACCTTGATATTTTCCGACTACGCCCCGATTCACCTGAATCACTATGAATCACTATGAATCACCTGAATCAGATGAATCCATTCCACAAAGAAGCGTTATTAGCTATATCGTAAGGTAACACAAAGAAAAGAAAGAAAAAAAAAAGAAATTATTTTTGATTTAATTAATTTTAGGCAACTTCATTTGAGAATAAATGGATTTCTTTTAATTCTTTTATTTCTTTGTGCAGACATCATACTGCCGTAGTCAACCCGGTTCAGTGATGACGATCGAAAAGTCAACCGACGTCCGTAAAACTCAACCTGTTTCGTTTGTTTCACTTGTTTCACCTGTTTCACCTGAAACAAGCGAAACAAGCGAAACAAGTGAAACGGATGAAACAAGTGAGAGTAGAGAGAAGGTGATTAAGTGCTAAATTAGTGGTGATTAAACTACTGATTACGAATCATTGTATGCACAACTTCATCGTCCGATTAAATCGTCAGTTACGACTGACGATTTGGAGATTTTCCTGACCCTTGATTCTGTCGGTATTGTTTTATGTAAGTCAGCAAGGTCTCACAAAGGATATAATGACATCAATGCCTCAGATAACGTCATAGTCTGAGGCAATTTTTGTTTAGCAATTATCAAAATCTCTTCCGAAGAGATACTTTATCAAGTGTAAAGTTATAAAATTTTTCTTAAAAATCACACAATTAAATTCTATTTTTTATTCAATCTATATTTGTTAATTATTGGCTTGTTTAGCAAATAAAATATTTAGCATTTATATCTATCTAATAATAAGCGTGTTTCAATTCATTTAAATCTCTTCGGAAGAGTGTATTATTAACTAACTGCGAGTGAAATGTTTAAAATAGAATGGGATAAAAAAAGTGGTGGAGTTATTCTAAAGCGTCATATTACGAAAGAGACGTTAAGTGTATCTCCACGTCCTGTATTCTATGAGGAACTTGATCTGTTAAAATTGAAAGACTTAGGATGGTCATATCCTGAGTCAGAGGCACCGTTGCTATGGGCTTGTAATAAGCAATATTATTACCGTGGAGAAATGGTTTTTGAAGCGCAAGGGGCAAATATATATGATTCTCCAACAATTGTATTTAGTGACGGCTGTGATCAGATGAAGTTGAAGCCTGTTGACGTGGCAGCAATGTTGGAGCGTAATCGAGATTATATGTTTGTAATCGAGAGTGAGGCAATTGAGTTCATAAGAGATACGTATCTTATGTATTCATCTGCTAAGAAAATAGCAAAGGAATCGAAAGCTAATTCTCTTGATTTTGAGCGACTTGCGGAGGTTGCTGAGAGGAAGGCAAAGCAAAAGATGGCAATTGTAAAAGAGGATTGTAACAGTTTTGATGTGATGCCTTTGGAGCAAGCAAAGAAAGAAGGGAAGAAGGTATATCAAACCACAAGAATAGATAAGTTTCTGGCTTCATTTTCTGGAGGAAAGGATTCACAGGTGGTGCTTGACCTTTGTACGCGGGCGATTCCTCCTCAGGATTTTGAGGTAATATATAGTGATACGGGTTATGAGTTGCCACCATCGTTAAATCTGTATGAAGAAATTACGGAGTATTATCAGTCAATGTACCCCGAATTGAAATTTTCAATAGCAAGAAATCATGCCAGTGTATTAAGCTATTGGGATAAGATTGGTACTCCAAGTGATACGCATCGTTGGTGTTGTGCTGTCATGAAGACAGGACCATTATATAGGATGTTGAAGACTGAAAATAATAAGCAGGCAAGGGTCCTGACATTTGATGGCGTGCGTGCGGAAGAAAGTACGAGACGTTCCGGATATAACAGAATTGGAAAGGGGGTTAAACATGATACAGTAATTAATGTCCGACCAATTCTTTATTGGAGCACTTCTGAAATTTTCTTATATTTATTTAAATATAAATTGCCTATAAATCCAGCATATCGCCAAGGAATGACTCGTGTTGGGTGTTTGGTTTGTCCATTTGCAAATGAATGGAATGAGAGAATTGCAAATATTCATTATAGGGAAAATGTTAGGCCTTTTCTAAGTAGAATAGAAAGTTACGCTAAAAAAGGAGGAGTAAAGGATATTAAGGAATATATTAGCCAAGGAGGATGGAAACGCCGTGCAAGTGGAAATTTGGTTGATCAGGATTCGTTTATAGAATTTAAAAATTATGAATCAAATCTTATTGCGGTAATACAGAATCCTAAATATCCGATACTGACATTTTTTCAAACACTGGGAAACTATACAACAAGTATAGATGGAAGTAGTACAATAGGAGAAATAAGGATTAAAGATGAAACATATAAATTTTCTTTGATAGAGAATAAAGGAAAGTATACGCTTGAAATTAAAAATATCACAGATATTATTATCATGGGATTAATTAAACGTGTGCTTTTTAAAGCCGTTTATTGTATCCAATGTGAAACATGTGAGGTTGAATGTCCCACTGGTGCACTTCATATATATCCAAAAGTGTATGTGGATAAGGCTAAGTGTATTCAATGTCATAGATGTTTGAATTTTCATGAAAAAGGTTGCATCGCGGCTAATTCATTATACTTAACAACCGGAATTAAAATGAATAAAAAAACAAGTAACATAGATCGTTATAAAAATTTTGGATTAAGAGAGGAATGGCTTAATGATTATTTGAACAATCTTGATGCTTATTGGATGAGCAATCATGGATTAAATGAGAATTATCAGATACCATCTTTAAAAGCATGGCTTAGAGATGCTGAAATTATAGATGAAAACAATAATGCTACAGAACTAGCTAAATTGCTCTCTAATCAAGAGATAATGGTAAATTATCCGAATTTGATATGGGAAATAGTATGGATTAATCTTTCATATAATTCTTTTATTGTAAATTGGTATACAAAGAATATATCGATTGATACTAATTGTTCTCAAAAAGGACTTGAAGGAATGATTAAAGAACAATATGGGGCATATAAAGAAAAAACAGTTCATAATGCAGTATATCAATTAAGAAGAACTTTAAAAGAATCTCCAATCGGCTCTGTTTTGAGACAATATGAAGAAATCTCCAAAGATACGTTTAAAAGAGAGACATATAAAGATATCAGTTGTGAGGCATTGGCTTACTCTCTTTATAAATATGCGGTATCTCGTAAAATATTCTCTCTGCGTATATTTGACTTATATAAGCAGGATGCTGCAGGTGGTCCGCAAAAAGAGTTTAATTTATTAAGGAATGATTTTGAAAACACATTACGTTCTTTAAACTCTAAAGTAAATAGAGTTTTGGTTGCTGAATTAAATATGGGGCTCGATAATATTACACTCCGTGACGATCTTTCTCCAGTTATGGTATTGAAAACTCTCTTGCAAGTATAATGAATCAACTTAAAAGAAATTTCTATCTTGTTGAGATAACTAAAATAAAACGAGGTAATTCACACGGATGTATTAAGAATGCAAAGCCTTATTTTGTACTTGCAATAATTGATGCTATATCAAACGGAGTTTTGGAAGAGAATAAGATATGCTATCCCAATAAAGATCTTGAAGATATTTATATGCGGATTTGTATTATGAACGAACCTCATAATAAGCCAACGCCTATCTTATTGCCACTTTTACATCTTAGAAGTGAAACGTTTTATGATATAAAATGGAAAGGAATACCTTTTAAAAGTTCGCCGAAGGCTCATTCTCCATCAGGAAAATATCTAAGAGACAATTTTGATTATTCGTTTCTTGATGCAGATTTATGGGCTTTATTGCAAGATCCAGTTTTTAGAAGTGATATAAAAAAAACGATAATAGCTTTTTATTTAAAAAATAAATAAAATGGCAACGAAATACAACGATATAATCACACTTAGTAAGTCACGGACAGTATACAGTATTCGGGAAGAGAAGCCTGATGATTGGAAGACTTTTATTGCGAATGAACAGTTTAACGGATTGCTTGATAAGACAATAAAAGCGGTATTTAATAACGATTCTGACAATCATAAGCCTATATGGATTGCCGGTACTTATGGCTCCGGAAAATCTCATGCTGGAGCTGTGTTGCAGCATTTGCTTTGTGACACAGTGGAGAGCATACAGGATTATATTAAGGAAGAATATGGTGACCCAAAGTTTGATGTATTGCGTACCAATCTTTTATCCTTACGTCAACAAAAAAGATTGTTCCCGATAAAACTTTATGGTCAGCAAAGAATCTCGTATGAGACAGATCTTTCTTTGCAGCTTCAAAGTGAGATTAAGTCGGCTTTGAAAGAGGCAGGGATTGAAATCGTTGTGAAAACTGATTTTGACAGTTATGTGGAACACATAGACCAAGAACCGGAAATGTGGGAGTTACTGCTGAGCAAAAGTCCGAAACTTCAGTCGGTGGCACCAGATTTAAGAAAACTGCGTCTTGAATTGTCTAATTCATCGGTAGGTGTATTTGATTGTGTGAACGATGCTTTGCGGGAATCACGTCTGAATATACCGCTTGAAAATAAAAACTTGGCAAAATGGATAATAGAAGTTCAGAATAAATTACGAGAAGGTGGTGTGTATGACGGACTTCTTATAATTTGGGATGAATTTACAAATATATGTAAATCGGCTATTGGAGAAAGTTTGCTTGGTAAACTTCAGGAAGTGTCGGAAGCTATGATGAGCGACCGTAATGACAGTTATTTCTTGTTTATTTCTCATCCCTCGGCATTGAATCTGCTTAATGAAGAGAAGCGTTCACAGACAATCGGTCGTTATCATTACGTGACGTATAATATGGAGCCTGTCTCTGCTTTTAAAATTATGTCGCGTAAGTTTCAGATTGTAGATAGCGACCGGCATGCCAAATTGGTGAATGAATTTTTTCATTCTCATGCCGATTTGCTCGAAATATTCTCATCCACATCTAATCAGATAGAAGAGACTAAGAAGGACCTTCAGAAGTTATATCCCTTGCATCCCTCTGCTGCAAATCTTGCTACATATTATGCACGTGAAGCAGGAAGTTCGAGCCGAAGTGTTTTTGAGTTTTTGGCTTGCGATGCTGTAAGGAATTTTTTCCAAGATGAAAATGCATATCAGAATTATTCTACGATTACACCAGATTATTTGTGGGATTATGTGATGAGTGCATTTAATGAGGATCAAACGAAGTTCGGCGCAGTATTGGAACGTTATAACTCATGTCATAAGATAGTTGAGCATGAGGGTGATGAATATGCAGCCGTTTTTAAAGGTATACTTTTGCTGAATGCCCTCAATAATATTGCCGGGAGTGACACTGTTGTGCCTTCAGAAATCAATATAAAGAATTTATTTATCGGCACAAAGATAGAGCCACAGATTGATGAGATTCTTAATTTCTTTAATGTAAAGAATATTATTCAGCGTCTACCTGGTGGCATTTTTTCCATTCAGTTCTCTGCTCTTCCGGCTGATGAGATTGAGAGAATAAAAAGTGAGTTGACTACCGGTATCTTCAAATTTACAGATCAGGTGGCAAAGTTTGCAGACACTGCGATTTTAGAATTCAACAATAATTGGGCTAATATTTTCCGACCATTCAAATTAGATGTGTTTAGTCGTCAAAGTAATGAATACACACTCATTACTAAGATTGAGAATGGAAAGAGGCAATCCAAGGGGTATGAACTATATATTGCTGTTCTTGTGGCGAGAAATTTCGATGAATTGAATTTCCTTAAATCCATGGCTCATAGGGAATGTCGTAATGACCGATTTAAGAATGTTCTTTTTGTTGTGTTTGACAAGACATTGGAGCAGCCGAATTATGATCGGTTTATAGACTTTATGGCAAATTCCACGTGTGCACAACGTCATGGATTGGATAAGCAACAAGAAACTTATTCTAATAATGCCAAAAAGTTGGTCAAGAATTGGATTGCGGGGATAAGGGGCGGCAGTTTCACATATTATATAAATGGGGAAGAGGACACCGCTTCTGTCTTGAGATTGGTATCAACCGTCAACAATACGATTGCCCCACTCGTATTTACCTGCGGACCTGAATCCTTGCTCATGATTAAGGCAAAATCTACGAAAACCAATTGGCAAAAGTCGTCTGTGAAATCTACTGTCGATGCCATACTGCAGTTTAATACAAAAGATGAGGTATTGGCAAAGATACAAGGTCAGGGCAAGCATGTGGACATTCTTTTTCAAGACAGTGTGGATCAGAACATGGAACTGAAGGAGGATGTGGATTCTAAGCATCCTGTGAAATTGGTATGCGATTATATTGAAGGAGTATTTGGAAAAATTCGTAAGAATCAGGAATTTAATTTAGGGGAGCAACTTGAGGCGTTGTCGAAGTCTCCTTATGGACTTTATCAATCCTATGCCGGCATGGCAATGGTGGCGTATGCTATGCGCCGTTATGTCAAGCAGATATTTGATACAAGCGGAAAACCTCGTGAGAGTCGCCATATAGTAGATGATGTGGTGGAACTTTTTAAATCATGGGAAACAGGGAAGAGGAGTAATAAACTGAATCTAATGTTTGAATCGAAGGAGTCTGGTGATTTATGCAGGCGTTTTATCAATATATTCAAACTGAGGACTCTTCCCGGATATAAGGATGTGACCAGTCTTACTGATGCCCGTTGGGCGATACTTGAATATGCCAATCAGAAGGGGTATCCGCTTTGGTCTGTGAAATATAATCCGGCATGTGATGATAGTATCGCATCTTTGATTGATAATATTGTAAAGGTGTGTGATCCTAATGGTTTAGCCAATCAGGAGTTGATAAGTTCAACAGCAAAAGCTATAAAGCAACTTGAAATAGAATTCAGTGTGTTTCTTGTAGATGCTCCACGTATTTTTAAGGATGGATTTATTGCATATATAAAGCAAGATGATATCGTTAAGGTGCAGGATGAGGAGACGGATGAGGTGTATGCCTATCTGAAGAAACATCTTCAAAGTGAGATTGGGCGTTGGTCAGAGAAGGAAGTCAAAGATCAAGTGAAGAATTGGCGATTGGAGAAATCCATGAACTCCAGACAATCAAACGATTTTGAGGAAAGTTATGGCAATCAGGACAATAATAATTTTAGTTGTGCAGCCAGAAGCGTCAGAAGCATTGACAGTGAAATCAATAATGTAACTAGTAAGGAGATTTCAACTATAGTACAAAATGGATCATTGTCGGCTGATAATTGCTCCGAATTGAGAGAAGAGGCAAAGAGACGTATTGAAAATATTGATGCTGAGTCTTTAAGGGAAGCAATTAAGAAGTTATGTGAATTTGAAAGTGATCATATACTTAGTATATTATTGAAATATGTACACTGAGTTTAAAGATATGGCAACATTGCTTGATTTTGTCAGAAATGACAAGCAGGCAGATGGGATTAATTCGTCTACTCTTAGGCGTTATCCGATACGCTTTGTCCTTTTTGATAATTTCGTTGATTCCTATCGCTTTACTAAAAGTATGGTGCAGGAAAATGGAGTTAAGGTTAAATATATTCAAGATTGGTTTGATCCGGATTATCCTGACGTGATAATCCGGCATCAAGAACTGGCCCAAAAAATGGAGATGTTTATCAATTCTCTTAATGGCAAAGATATGATAATCACTCCATTTTCAGAATTAGCACGTTTCTATGATAATAATAGCCATAAGGAATTTGACACTTTTATAAATACCTTAAAGACTATCGAGACGACAGATGTCGGGTGGGAAAAACAGCAGCGGATATATTTGCCAATAGTTGGATTGGAGGGTAAGATGTCGGCGTTCTATAATGATTGCCAAATCATTATATGGTATATGCCATCAAATTCGGAAGATTCAGCTTATCATCTGATAGTAACTCCAGGCACTCTCTATGGCGTGAAAAATTTATCTGAGAAATACACTGTCAAAAGCAACATGCTTGATTGGCTTGATTATTGGAAGGACGTTGATTCCCAAAACAAACGTGAGATTATCTGTATGTCTAAGGCAATTTATCCAAATGCGGAATATGCTCAGCCGGATAATGCATTTACGTATTGTATTTGTGACAATGTTTACGATTTTCTTACGCGAGGTTTGAACCTAAAAATGTCAGGGTTGGAGTATCGACCGCAAGATGAAGCATATTGGCATCGTCTGGCGGAAGAGATAGATCTTAATACAAACTTTGATATTGATGATATGTTTGCCGGTTATTTTTCTGTAAATACAATAGGCAATTATAAGACATTCATTAAATTATGGTTTGAGTATGATGATGGGTTCAGTAGATGGCTGCTTACCAACATTATGAAAAAAAGTTTTGGTGAAAATGACTACATGAGACGTGTTGTGGCAAAGGCATCCGATTTCTCGAATAGGGAGCTATTTTCAGTGATTGCTCTTGAGTTCCCTTCTGATTCGTCAGAAATGTATGTTCGTAGCTATTGTCTGTCGGAGGCAGCCAAGCGTTCAGTGATGTTGCCGGAGAATGTTCAGCATAAACTGATTTCCAAACTTGAGAATGTGGCACAGGAGTCTGGATATATATTTGCGTCATCGCTGTTTAGTCCGATTTCGGTGAAAGAAAAAGAATTGGCGATTATTTGGTTGGGTGAAGATAAAATAAGTAGGGATGATGTTAAGGCATTCTATCCGGAACTTTATTCATATATGGCTCCTTCAATTGGCACTATTGACGCATCGCAAATTTGGGCACTTGATTACATTGATCATTATAAGAAAGCAAAAATTGCAGATAAATATACTGATGTAGTAGATGCTGACATTAAGAAATATAATGCTAATGAAGCCAGCTTCCTGAGTTGGTATAATTGTTTTAAGACTACACGAAGTATCCTGTCAAGTAGGGAGGACATCGATATATTTTATTGGATTGATGGTCTTGGAATAGATTGGATACCATTTATCGCTCATCTCGTTGCTGAACGCGAGAAAGACCATGTATATCTTAATGATGTGAAGATAGCTCACGCTTTTCTTCCGACAATTACAGAAATCAATAAACGAGACCTTGAAAAACTTCAGGATGGTGGTGCAGAGTTTGTGAAGATTGGTGATATAGACGAATTGGCGCATAAGAATACCAATACTTATCCATCTAATATCGTGGCGGAACTTGAAATGATGAGGAAAGTGATAAATGAGATACTAAATCTGTATGCAGGTAAGAAAATTGCAATAGTATCAGATCATGGATTATCATACCTTCCTCAAAAACAGTCGGGACTTCATTTTGTCGGTTTTGATTATTGTCATGGCGGACGTTATGCAGTAAGAACCTCAGGAATCGCTACTAAGGATGATAATTATCATCTGTTGGATTCATTGGAAATAGCGTGTGCTCTAAATCATAAATCTTTAGGGAACAAGATATCATCCGGGTTAGGCTCACATGGCGGATGTACGCCAGAGGAAGTCCTGGTGCCGATATTGATAATTTCATCCTGTGCTAATTCTAAGACGTGGAAAGCTATATTCTTGCAGGATGAAATATCAGGAGTAGATCCAGTGGTTCATCTGAATATTACAGGTGTTTCACCATTAGATTGTATTAATATAGAATATGGAGGTAGACACTATAATGTTAGAAATATCAAAGGTAGTCTATTTGATAGTGAACCTATTGATTTGAAAGCCGGAGATTTCGATTTCACTCTTTGGGTGGGTAATATCGGAGAAACAAAAAAAATTCAGGTTAATACCGGCACTGAAGAAAATGATTTATTTGCAGATTTTGGGTTGTTATGAATGAAGAACTGTGCATAAAAATAAGAGAAAACTTCACGGCTATGTCGATATATAAGAATCCGGAGAAGACAAATTCGCTATTTACCGGACGCAATTTGCCTTCCTTTGTAAAGGATTTTTTATTGAAACGATATATTGACTCTAATGGAGATGTAAATGTAGTTGGTTTGACATCTTTTCTCGATCTGGTTATACCTAAAGATCCTTCTATGGTAAAGACCGCATTGAAATCAGGCAGGGATCTGACATTGCTTTGTCGTTTTATCATTAATATTGATTTGGTCAGAAACGTAAAACGCTTCTCTATTCCAGATATGGGGATAAAATTAACAGAGGGTCAGATTCCGGATCATGTTTGTGGTGCGCATGCAGCAGATCTATCGGATGGAGAAAAATGGGGTATTATCAAGATTTGTCTTTTGCCGGATGATGTTGGTAAGAAATTTCATGTGGAAATGGTCGATTATAAACCGTTTAAGCCATATAGCTCGGTAGATATCAATTATTTGGTTAATGCACGAAAGAGATTCAGTACGGAAGAATGGATTGATGTGCTAATCTCTGCAATGGAATATGATCCAGATGGATTTGATGGATTGACGCAGAAACTGGAATTCTTGACACGTCTGTTAATATTTGTAGAACCACGACTTAATGCTATTGAGTTGGCTCCTAAAGGAACTGGTAAATCGTATGTGTTTGGAAACCTATCCAAATATGGATGGTTGGTCAGTGGAGGAAAGGTGACTCGTGCTAAATTGTTTTGGGATAAGCAGAAACAACAGAATGGCATAATGAAAAATCATGATTTCCTTGCATTTGATGAGATTCAGACTATAGAATTTCAAGAACCCCTTGAAATTCAAGCAGCCTTGAAGTCATATTTGGAGAGCGGTAAGACAACAATTGATAATCAAGAATTTTCATCGGAATGTGGGCTTATGCTTATGGGCAATATACCATTATCTCAAGATCGACAGCCAATAACTAATAAATATTTTGATAATCTGCCTAAGGAATTCAGAGAATCAGCGCTCCTTGATCGATTTCACTGTTTTATTGAGGGTTGGAAATTACCACGAATCAATACAAGTATGATATTCAAAGGATGGACATTAAATGTGGAATATTTTTCTGAAATAATACATGAATTGAGAACTCAAAATAGTTATGCACAATTATATGATCAGTTGGTTGAAATCGCACCAAATACAGATATGCGCGATGCAAAGGCAGTTCAAAGAATAGCAACGGCTTACATCAAGTTGTTATTTCCACATTGGCGTACTCTGGAAGATGTCGATATCAATGAATTTGAGATTTATTGTCTGAATCCGGCACTTGACAGAAGGGGGATAATAAAGGAGCAATGTCATTATATTGATCCAGAGTTTAAGAGATATTTAAGTGGAATCAATATTAAGCAATTGTAAATAATGATTTTAGTGAATAGAGATTTTATATGAGTAAGATAGATAATATATTTGCTAGGGTTATCACTGATGAAGAAATTGTCAGGGAATACAACATAAGTAGACCTGAACAGTATACTAATATTGCCCAGGGGCTTCGTAGTGTCAATACCTATGTGGCGGCAATTGCTTCTGCCTTGAAACATCTTGATAGAATTATAGAACAGGAAAAGTCTGATATGCGAATCCGACATCAGACGGGATCCGTCAATCTAAAGGATGCTGATATGAAGAGTGTCTATAAAAAAATTATCACATTGCTTGAAAAATCCAGATAACAGTAGCTATGATTATATCTAAATTAGTGATAGGGAACTTCCGCAGTTATTACGGAGAGAAGATCTTTGAATTCAAACGAGGTTTAAATCTTATCTTAGGATCAAATGGAGATGGAAAGACCACGTTTTATGACGCATTGGAATTTGTTCTTGGTGAACAAAATATAGACTCAAATGTCTATTTGCGTTCATGCATATCTGCAAAGATGTTAGCGAATCTTGCCGCAGGGGAAAAAGGAGAAGTAAAGGTATCTTTAGAGATGCAGAATAATGCCAATCAGAAACGGTATGTGGAGAGATCTTTTGATGTGGTTAAAGGAGATGATGGTGCAATATCGATATCTAATGTTCAACATTTAGGTTATGTCAAATTGGCGATAGGCAGGAAGTCTGTACCGGTCAGTAGTTTACTTCAAGGAGAGGCACTTTTTCCTGCCGTAATAAAGAAATATTCCTTATTTAAAGGTGAACGTGCATTAAATATTTTTGAAGATAAGACAACTCTCCAGAATTTGATTAATCTCTTTTCAGATATTAAAGAGATGGATCCCTATATTGCATTTAGTCGTTTTGCGGAGAAGACTTCAGAAATAGCTGTATCAAATGCTCAGAAAAAGAATAAACAGACAGGAGTGAAAGCGGCAAATCTTATGGAGGAACGCAGCAAATTGGAGAAGAAATTGAAAGATGCCCAAGCGCGTCTTGAGACTTTGCAAAAAAACTATTTAGATACAAATCAGAAGATAGAATCAATAGAATCTGATTTTGATACGATAGAGTTGGTCCACAGTATGCAAGATGCATTAAAGCAAGTTGAAATTGATATTGAAACGGAAAAGTCTAAACTTAGGGAGAATTATTCAGTTAGTTTATTGGATGATTTATGGATTCTTGAGGGTTTCCAACCGATATTGGAGTCTTTTGCAGAAAAAATGACTGTATTATCAGAACAGAAACAGACTCTTATTAATCTTGATAAGGAAGCAAAAATACGCAGGCAAGCGAAGATTGAGGCAGAGCAGAAGACAATAGAAGAGTTTAAGGCTAAATTGGTGCAGTTGCCTTGGTATATTCCAGATGTCAAAACGATGCAAAGTATGCTTGAAAAGGAGGTGTGCTTGGTGTGTGGGTCTAAAGCTGTTAAGGGGTCGGATGCCTATAATCATATCGCTTCACGCTTGCAGGAAGCATTGGAGCATCTTGCACCTAAAAAAGAGATAATTGATAATTCAGAAGAAAGTAAAGAGGATACAATATTATTCATAGGTAAGAGTATTGATTATATTCATCAGCTCAGTATTCAGCTCTATAATTATGGAAAGAATATATCTGAGATTAAATATGAGATTGAGAACGTCAAATTAGGTAATGAGAAGATTCAGAATCATATTTCCAAAAAATATGAACAGGCAGATAGTATCCGTACTAAGATAGCTCAGATTCTGGCACAGTCAAAATCCGGTAATGATATCGGAGGTATGGTAGGGAATTGGAGTAATATAAAGCATTGGTTTTCGGATAAAGAATCTATAAGTGTTGAGATAGATCGGTTGACTACGAAGATTATTCCTCAAATTAAGGAAAGTATAAGGCAGAATATTGAGGAATATAAAAAGTGTGCGGTAAGTTCAGCAGCAAAGGAATTTCTGAAGATTAATAATTTCTTCCGTTTGTTTAGTAATGCTTTGGAGAATGCAGAGGAAAGAGGACTTGAGGAATTTATGGGTAGATTGGCAGAGTCTGCCAATAAATTTTTATCTATATTGAATGTGGATGACTTTACCGGTATTATTCGTATCTATCGAGATATTAGAGATAATGCAGTTAGGGTAAAACTTATTGATAAATCTGGAAAGATTATTGAAAATCCTAATACATCTTTATACACCACAATGCATCTTAGTGTCTTGTTTGCTATCTCTGAACTTACAAAAGATAATTTTGATAATGACTATCCACTGATTTTGGATGCACCGACTTCCTCTTTTGATGAAGGAAAAGATAAAACTTTTTATCAAGTGATGAATGAGCGTCTGAATAAACAATGTATCGTTGTGACTAAAAGTTTTTTGGTGAAAGATGAGGACACTGAGAGGTTTATTATTGACGAGAAGGGATTGCGAAAATTGTTAAGTGTGCGCCAGATCCCGGTTTATCGTATTGAGAAAATGATTGGTTTTGATAAGCAGGATTTATCATCAATTGAAACTATTGTGACACCAATATATTATTGATTAGAAATGAAAAATACCATTGACAATATATATGATATTTGGTTGGAATGTATGAATTCCAATTTTGAGGAACGTTTTCTTGAACCGATTATAAAAAGATATTCATACTGGCATGGTGGAACCAGTGATAGTGTGGAGTCAAAGGGACGTTCGTTTAATGCAGCTTATGAGGTGTATATTTATGCGTTCTTTTTAGGTCTGTATGCAAATGAGCGAAGACCATTGGATGGTAAGAAGCGTCATTTCAGTATGGAGATGAAACGTTGGGGTAATGTGAGTGAGGATAGGTTTAAAAATAGAAAAGCTTATCCGATTATTCAGAAGTATGTGTTTGCTGCATTGATAGCCAAGACAGAGATAGATCTTCTTGCTATTGATAGAGGTGATTTATCAATTGATAGTGGGGTAAATGAACTGATGAAAACTCTTTGTGAGTATGCTAATGGAGGATTCTATCTTATGGCAGATAAAATGGAGAATGTTCCTGATTATTTTGATGGAAATTCTGCTTTTATTGATTTTTTACATCAAAATATAAATATATAATTCTTTAGGAAATATTTGAAGTTGGTGAAACAAGGGAGGGTGGTATCAACTTGGTTCAGTGATAACGACCGAAATATCAACCGACATTCGGAAATTCACATTGATAATCTTCTTTTGTCTTTGAATCAAGGGATAGGGTGTTATTCGGATTGAATATTTATTTTATGGAGGTTTCTTGTTTGAGAATCTTTTTATTATATTTGTGGCGTGAATACAAGTCTAAGGGAAATAGGAGAGCTGCTCTTGGATTTCTGAGACTTCTTGGACATTTTGGACTGATAGGACTTCTTGGAGTTATAGGACTTCTTGGACTTCTTGGACTTCTGGTGGCTAAGACGTCTAATGAGTCAAAGAGGTCTTAGTGGTCTAAGTTGTCAAAGCGGTCTAATTGGTCAAGGAGGGGAGTAGGTGATATTGTGGGATATGGGTTGATTTTGCAGTTGTGAAATTTAAATGTGGTTATGGCAAAGTTTGATAAGAGGAGATATGCTGAGGAGAATGGCAGGTATCTGGAGGATTTGGCTGGTAAGGCTGGTGTGAACAGGCTTCCTAATGGGGTGCTGTATAAGGTGCTGGAGTCGGGGGAGGGTAAGATGCCTACTCTTTCGGATGTGGTGAGCGTATATTATTCAGGTAGCCTTATCTCCGGGAAGGTGTTTGATGACAATATGGGGCAACCTTATCCTGATTCATTCCGTCTTCGTGAGTTGATAGCGGGATGGCAGATTGCGTTGACAAGGATGAAGGAGGGGGATCGCTGGATGCTGTATATCCCTGCATCACAGGGATACGGGAGTAGGGGGGATTCGGATATACCGGGTAATTCCACTCTCATATTCGATATAAGATTGGTGAAAGTGAACTGAGTATGGTTTAATGTTTAATGTTTAATGTTTAGAGTTTAAAGTTTAAGGTTAGGGTCAGATTGTATAATGAAAAGATTCGTATATTTCATTGAATATTAAACCATAAACTATAAACTATAAACTATAAACTATAAACTATAAACCTCGATTCCAGGTCAAGGAGTAATCTTTTGGCTTCCAGTCCGCCGGCGTAACCGGTGAGTTTGCCGTTGCTCCCTATCACGCGATGACATGGCACAAGTATGGATATTGCGTTGGAGGCATTGGCAGACGCCACAGCTCTCACTGCATCCGGATTACTGATTTTCTGTGCCAGTTCCTTGTAGGATGCGGTGTCTCCGTATGGGATATTCAGGAGTTCGTTCCACACCCGGCACTGAAATTCGGATCCGCAGAAGAGGAGGGGAATGTCAAACGTAGTGCGCTGTCGGGTGAAATATTCATCCAGTTGGATTATGGTGCGGTCAATCACGTCGGATCTCCCCTCCACGAAATCGGTATTGAGATAACGGCTTATCCTTCCATCTATGCCGGGGCGGCGTGTAGGGATATTCCAATCGCAGAGGCAGAGTTTTCCGTCATACGAGCCGAGAAGCATATCTCCGGCAGGGGAATGATATATGGATGTAATTATTCTGTTCATGATATGCAGCGGTTTAGTAATCTTCAAAAAATAACTTGTTAAAGTTATAAATGTAAATTTTTTCTTGTGGCAGCATCTTTCCGGTGCTTTCGGAGTAAGGAAATATGCGCCAAACTTTCACAACTTATTTTTTTACGATTACTTATTTGCCGACGTTGAAGCGTACACCGACGTTGAGGTTAAAGTTTATGGGTTTGTCGCTGTAGATTGTGCTGATGTCAGAGTTGTTGTCAAACCAATAACCGGCGCCCGGCTCCACGTATATTCCGAGGAAATCATTGATGCGGAATTGAACGCCGACAGCAGCATTAACCGACCATTGCAATGGCTTTATATTGATATCCTCTGTTTCGGAGGATTGTGTGACGTTTTCAATGACGTATCGTTTCTCGATCTTTCCGGAGACGCATTTTTGCAACTGGGTGCCGGCAGAGGCGTAAACGTCAATGAAATTCCATGTTAAGAATTTGTATTTTATGTTTAAGGGGACGCCGATATAGTTTAGTGTCTGATTCCCGACATAGTAATATTTTTCGCTGCCGTCTCTGGAATCGGATGACAGACGGGAGTAGGTGATGCCGCTTTCAATGTCAAGGTTATGTGTCAGTCCGTAGCTGACAGAAAGACCGAAAGTGACAGGCTGATGATGCTTAATCTTACGTGTGGTCCGGTTCCCTTTGTTGAAAAGGAGCATTCCGAGCACGGGACTGCCTTCCCATGCCGCACCATCATATCCGAGTGATGCATCGGTGGCATTTATCTGGGCAGTCCGGCTGTCGGAGGATGAACTTATGCCTGAAGCGAAAAGACCGATACGAATACCGTTCCCACCATGTTTGTTATCCGTCGGGCTGGATATTTGCCCGGAATATGCGTATGCCGGATAATTAGGGAGGTCATTCTTCAGTATGGATTCAGTTGCGATGGAATCGGTATTTTCGGATTGATTGCTGTCGCAGGGCGATATGATGTCAGATAATCCGGGTTCTGAGGATACGGCAGGGAGTATGGAGGCGGTAGTTTTATCTACAGTATTTGTGGAGATTCCGATATTTCCCTTCGTCATTGCAATTTCTTCTGTTAGGTAATTCTCCTCCGTCATGATATTCTTTGTAACGGAGTTTACAGTCACATTTTCAGATGAGATATTCCCGTTGCTTTTTCCGGTATTGTCTGCAATAACACTCTTTTTAGGGAGACTGATATCTTCGTTCAATAAGAAGAATCCGGTGGTGACGACAGTTGCCAATAGCACGGCAGCCACCGCCGCTCTCAATAATATGCGGCGATATATTGGAGTACGGGCATTATTCTCCACAGACGTCATCCTGCGACTCTCAATAGAGTGCCATAGACCGGAAGGTTCGTCGATTTCAAGATCCGACATCCGTTTTTTTATCTCATTAAGCCATGGATCGTTCATACTGATTTTTGGATTGAAAGTTGATATTTTCGTATATTTTCGGCAAGTTGAGCTTTTGCACGATGAAGCTGGGAGGCAGAAGTGCTCTCCTTGATATTGAGAAGTGATGAAATCTCCTTGTGGCTTTTCCCCTCTATCACGTATAGATTGAAAATCATCCTATATCCGTCAGGCAGTCTTCGGATCAGATTATAAATCACGTCGGTGGGTATCCCCTCGATATCCGGATCGTGATAGTCGGGGTCTTCCTTATCGAAGCTTTCCGATAGTGGCGAGAATTTGATTCGTGTGTTATTACGCAGAAATTTCAGAGACTCATTTACCACAATCTTTGATACCCATGCCTTGATTGAACCTTCACCACGGAATTGAAAATCTCCGATAGAGTCGAATATCTTTATGAAACTTTCCTGAAGCACATCCTTAACGTCATCCTCATCAAGAATATAGCGACAGCATATAGCAGAGAGATGTCTGACATATCTGCGATATATCAGTTTCTCTGCCATTGACTTGCCGGATCGTATGTTGTTGAGAAGATCCTCTTCGGTCATAGCCGATTCATCTAAGGATGTGGTAGACATAGTGTAGTGGAAAGTTTTATAGGTGGCACACGTTCTTGTGCGCCACCTATAAGAGTCGATTATGAGGGTGTATCCCTCAATCTGCCAAGAGATTATCTTATTTTATCATACTTGCAGGGAGAATATCCTTTATGTCGTCAATCGTGATATGACGAAGAGCGAGATCAAATTCATGAGATTTGTCGCCTTGGAACGATTTCCAATGGATCTTCAGTTTCACGTTGTCAGATCCGTTGCGTGGGAGTTCATTCAGATTGAAAGCAATCAAAATATCCCCGAGATTATTGCCGATATCGCCGTTGTTGTTGTGGCGTAGTTCAAGCTCGAACGGATCTTCCGGATTCTTTCCTGACACGAGGTGGAAAGAGTGAGGTTTGCTGTTGTTTCCCCAGAGGGCTCTCAGTCGCATGGTGAGATAGCCGTCTTCTGCTACAGTCACCCAGTCGTTGACAATCTCGACGGGATCATTTCCAAACTTATCGTTGCTGGTCTCGTCAATGTATATCTCCGGAAATTTTGTGCGAATGCTGTCAATCCAGTTTACATGCACATCCTTACGGTCGCTTTTCTCCAGGTTGTCTTCATCATAGTTCACCAAAGCCCTTACCTCTTTTGAGCCGTATGGGGATTTATCCATATTTGTAGGGTAGAGGGTGGTGTTGTTGTCGAGCTGCATTATGAAGCCGCCGTCAGAAGTGGGACATACTGTCACAAGAGCGGTGGGACGGTACATGTCCCAGGAATCGTTGTCATCGCTGCTGCATGATTGGAATGCTACGGATGATGCCATCAAGAGGATGGAAGAGATTAGAAGTTTTGCTTTTTTCATAAAAAGAATTATATGGTTTTCAGATCATGATGTAGAAGTTTTGATTAAGTAATCTTCAAAAAATAACTTGTTAAAGTTATAAATGTAAATTTTTTCTTGTGGCAGCATCTTTCCGGTGCTTTCGGAGCGCGGAATCAGTCGCATAGCCCGCTATGCTCCATCTTCCTTACTCCGAAATCCCTCGGAAATATGCGCCAAACTTTCACAACTTATTTTTTTACGATTACTAACTTCTGCCTTCTAAATCCGTATTAGTTGAAAACCTTGCACGAAAAAAGAAAAAATTTTCAAAAAACTTCACAGATATAGTCTCGGTTCTTTTCTCTCAATGCATAGTTTGGTGAGTTTGCGTTTTGCCATCCACATTATAAACCATGAAAGATGTTTTGAATGGGATGGACATATACTCACGCATCTCATGCAACCGATGCACAATTTCTTATCCACTTTCTTTGGAGAATCCATAGATATTGCCCCTACGGGACATTCTTTGGCGCATAGTCCGCATTTGTTGCATGAGCGGGAAGTCTTGGGTTTGAACCATGATCCGAGTTTGCGATAGGGACGGTTACCGGGAATCTTCGGTGACTTGAGATTCTCCTTGCTGATTTTCTCTTTCAGTTTCTTGGCAAACATTGCAAGGATAAGGCTGTCTTTTGTGTCGGGACGGTCGGTGGCTATTGAATTGACTATGGAGTGCTGCGCCACGGCAGCTACGGCAGCTATGATATTGAAATCCCGTTCTTTTGTCAAGTCTTCCAATTCCACTAAAGTATCCTCAAATTCGCGGTTGCCATATACTGTCATCAGTACAGCTATTGCACCGTTTCCGGTTAGAAGTTTCAATCGTTCGGCAGCAGTGGGCGGGACCCTTCCTCCGAAAGATGGAACGGCAATGATCACGAGATCATCCTCTCCGAAAGATGCTCCCGAAAATTCATGATTGGAAAGGTCAATGAAATTCGGAGTCTCTGTCAGGGCACATGCCATAATTTTTGCACATTTCAGAGTGCCCCCTGTGGGGCTGAAATGCAATACAGATACATTCATGATTTATAATTAGTGACTGAAGTTTCGCAAGCTGCACTTCAGTGGTTTAAAGTTTATAGTTTAAGGTTTAAGATTCACGAAAATCCACGAATCTTTTCATTATACAAAATTTAATGATCATAAACCATAAACATTAAACCTTAAACCATTTAAGTGAAATACTGAAGTTGTCTAAACTTCAATGCTTGTCTGGTTGAATAATTTCAATAATGCTTCATTTGAAACGTTTCAGACTGCAAAAATAATAAATTTGGGTAAATCCGACAATAACGGCAATGTGAAAGGATTTTTTAAGACAATCAATCAGACCTTCAAAAAATCATGCGAAATGTCAGATTAACTCTAATTTTAATATATCTTTGCAATATAATACGACTCCGAAGAGAATAACTCTCGCCAATCAACAAGCCTATTATGATGCCATAGCAGCATCGACTTCTGCCGGAGAGTCAACCCCATTCATTGAGTTTATGCTCGGCGAAGTCCTCGCTGCACTAACTCGTGGTGAAGCTGATAATGTTAATAATGCAGTAGAGTTTGTTCCTATTAAACTTCAAGGTAAATTTCCTAATAATATTCCTAATATATTTCCCAATAAAATCCGTTCACAATATCCACAAGTATCGGAGGTAGCCTGGCATATAGCATCTCTTCTTAACAATACTCCCGGAGCAAGTGCCGACCTCATAGGTGAAGCATTAGGAATAAGTGGGCGTATGGTTCGCAACCATATAGCCACTCTTCGCAAACTTGCTGTCATTGAACGTATCGGCAGTAACAAGTCCGGCTATTGGAAAGTAAATCGTATTGACGAGGAAGGAGACGAAGTATGAAAGTCAATAAATCCACATAAACTACGTTAAACTCATAAATCAAGTAATCACAGCATAATAATACGACTGAATTATATATTGTAACAATGGAAAAATTATCATCGGTCATGTTTGTCGGGACTGGTAGCGACGTTGGGAAAAGTATGATTGCGACAGGACTGTGCCGTATATTTCGTCAGGATGGTTATGCTCCGGCACCTTTTAAGGCACAGAATATGGCACTTAATTCTTATGCCACGCCTGACGGCAAGGAGATAGGACGGGCGCAGGCTGTTCAGGCGGAGGCAGCCGGATTGGAATGCACCACTGACATGAACCCGATTCTGTTGAAGCCGTCGGGTGAGTTGCGTTCGCAGGTGATTGTAAACGGTCGTCCGTATGGTAATACGGATGCTAAGACATATTTTTCGACAGACGGTAAGGATTTCTTGCGCGATGTGGCACATTTGGCATACGACCGCTTGTCGCAACAGTATAACCCGATTGTGATGGAGGGGGCGGGAAGTATCTCTGAACTTAACCTGCGGAAAAGGGATATTGTCAATATGTCGATGGCGGCTTATGCCGATGCGAAAGTGATACTCGTGGCGGATATTGACCGTGGTGGAGTCTTTGCGAGTGCCTACGGGTCAATAATGTTGCAGTCGGAGGAGGACAGAAGACGGATAAAAGGGATAATAATCAATAAATTCCGGGGAGATATGAGCCTATTTAAGTCCGGAAGGAGATTGATGGAGGAGATATGTGGAGTTCCGGTCATAGGAGTGGTGCCATATATGGATGATGTCTATATTGAGGAGGAGGATTCCGTGGCTCTTAAGATTAAGAATAAGACGGGAAACGGGGAAGGGAAAGTGAGGATTGCAGTTGTGCTTCTGAAGCATATTTCCAATTATACCGACTTTGATATGTTGGAACGTATGCCTGATGTGAGATTATACTATGCCGTCAATCCGGAGGATATCTCGGAAGCGGACATAGTGATTATTCCCGGCACGAAATCCACGATTGATGATTTATACCATATCCGTAAGTCGGGTATGGCACAGGCAGTGGTGAAAGCATACGAGGAAGGGAAGACAGTCATAGGGATATGTGGAGGTTATCAGATGATGGGTGTGGAGGTGAGCGATCCGCATAACGTAGAGGGAGATATTCGATTTTTACCCGGATTGGGTATTCTTCCGGTAAAAACAGAGATCACGTCAGATAAGACCACACGTCAGATCAATTTCCGGTTTATGAATGGGGATTGCATAAACAAAGGGTATGAAATACATGCCGGCACGACGCTCCCGGTGGGGGAATGTCATGCTGTCAATATATTGGAAGATGGATCTGCGGAGGGTTGCATGGTTGGAGAGAGATGTTTCGGCACCTACCTGCATGGCATCTTGGATAATAAGGAGGTGATCGATTATCTGCTTCGACCGTATATGAAGGATTCTGCCGAGTCGGAAGCAGAGGATTACCGAGAGTTTAAGGAGCGTCAATATGATCTACTCGCTGATAGGATAAGGGAATACGTGGATATTCCCCAGTTGTATGATATCATATCGCGATGAGCGCGGCAATCTTTTCAAGCCATTCGGCATCGGTAGCATCAAACGTGGATAGAAATTCGCTGTCAATGTCAAGCACGCCGACCACGGTGCCGTTGTTGAATACGTTAGGGCAACATGTCGCGTGTAGGGCAACCATGCAGTTTTAGGGGAAGATCCACCTTCTTTAATCTGTCAAGATCATATACCGGACGTTCCATATCGTCGGGGAATGGCAGATGGTTGATGCTCTGGAAATATAGCAGACAGGCATCTTTCCACCATTGCGCATCGTGAGTCTGAATCTTCAGTTTGTCGCCTACATGGGCAAACTTCTCGCTATCGACGTATGGGCGCATTTTGTCCCAAGCTATCTGGAATTGTCGGGCTTGTTGCAGACCTTTGTCATAATGGCGGCATATATCCTCCCATAGAGTCAGACCGTTTTGTGTCTTGTCGGTCCATGCCACATGATGAAACCATAGTAGATACTTATCCGGACAAGTCGCCTTATTTTCAAACATTAAGCGTATAGGCTCGGCATATTGAGATGTCGCGCCTGATCCTGTCGCCATAGTTCTGTCAAATCCTATGCCGTCGGCATCTGCCTGGTGATAGTAAGTGGCAGTCCAGTCGCGTCTCATGTCGGGCATCTCAAACCATGGAGCGGGTCCGTAGTGATGGTCGCGTGCGAAGATATGGTGTAGTCCCATGGGCATCATGTAGTTCACCACGGCTTCGCGGCTTTCCATCATGAGGTGGGTCATAGGGCTTACGAATGCCGGGTCGGCAGATAGCGTGAGCTTTAGCCATTCAGCGGCTATTTCATCAGCTTTCATGTCGGGATTCCAGGCAAGGCGTCCGAAGGCATACCAGTTTGATTGGGCAAACAGATGTCCGCACCAGTTGGGGTCATCTCCGATGTTTGCGACTCCGGCGATAGCCGACAGACGGTCGTTTGACGCAGTGATCTCCTTTATCGTTGACTTGGCAGGCATCCTGTGGGTGTCGGCATCAAGAGTCTCCTTGAATAGCGGAGCGAGATAGCAAAGATGGTTTGACGCACCAAGATATTCCTGAGTTATCTGGAACTCCACCATCAGATTTGTCTTGGGCATACTTCCGAACAGGGGGCTGAATGGCTCGCGTGGTTGGAAATCTATCGGACCGTTCTTCACCTGAATGATCACGTTGTCCTTAAACTTGCCGTCAAATGGCTTGAACTCATCGTATGCCTGCATCACGCGGTCGGGGCTGGAGGGGGCATATACGAATGCACGCCACATCACAATGCCTCCATGAGGGCGCAGGGCGTCGGCAAGCATGTTGGCGCCGTCAACGTGGGTGCGCCCGTAGTCGCAAGGTCCTGCCTCACCCTCACTGTTGGCTTTCACAAGGAATCCACCGAAATCAGGAATAAGGGAATAGATCTCTTTCGCTTTTGCCTTCCACCATGCTTTCACTTCCTTGTCGAAAGGGTCGGCGGTGGCTAATCCTCCCAATACTTTAGGCGATGCGAAATTCACAGAAAGGAATACTTTCACGCCGTAAGGACGGAACTGATCGGCTATTACCTTTATCTTGGAGAGATATTCATCAGAGAGGATTATCGGTTTTGCATTCACGTTGTTGAGAACGGAGGCATTTATACCTACGGAGGCACACGCACGTGCATATTCCTCATAACGGGGGGAGACTACATCCGGCAATTCGTCCCATTTCCATATAGAGAATCCGGCATAGCCGCGTTCGATTGTGCCGTCGGGATTATCCCAATGGTTGAGCACACGGTATCTGTAGGCAGGCGATTCCTTCACGTTGATATTTAGAATATCCTGCTGACAGCGCATCATGCGGTCAAGTTCATATACGGCGTAAAGCACGCCTATGGGTGAGGATGCGGATATTGTGGTGGCTCCTCCGCCGGTACGCATGATTGAGTATGCCCCTTCCGGCATATCACGTTTCCCGGTGTCGAACGTGGTCGCACCCTCCCAGCCGATGCGTTTCAATTCATTCTCAGCTATGCGTAGTGTGGGAGAGTCGTTTCTTTTTCCGGTAATCGAGACTTGCGGGGAGGTGTGTCGGTCAGAGTCATTTAGCCATAGGTTATGACCGTTGTCGGCAATTGCGGTCAGGGCATTAGGTAGGCATATCAATGCCACCAATAATGATTTGAGTTTATAAGGAAAGCGTTTCATATAAGGTATTATCGGTTGTGTGTTATGATTTGGAATAGGGCTATTCTGTAGGCATGCCTTCGGCGTTCCATTCCAGAATGCCACCTTTCAAGTCAACTACTCTATATCCGTTTCCGGCAAGCCATACGGCAGCCTCATTGCTTCTTCTTCCGCTACGGCAATATATGTAGATGGTTTTCGATTTGTCAAAATCTTCGAAACTTTGCTTGAAGGTATCCGTATCGAGCCAATTTATAAGATGTGCACCCTTCAGATGGCCAGCTGCATATTCATCCGGCTTGCGTGCATCTACAAGGTATGCATTGGGATCATTGTCAAGCATACTTTGATATTGCCGGGGGGGCACCACCTCCACATTGGAATCAGATTTCCCACCGCATCCGATCATTACGACAGCAGCGATGGCACAGATGGTTTTGAGAATCGCCATAATCAAATTATTTTTGTTAGAATACAGTTTGTTGTTCAAACGAAAAACAAAGATACTACAACTTTGTTAAATTGCCAAATGTTGAAGTTTATACAACTTCATTTCAAATAGGAGTCATTTAAGGCTCCGTCTCATAAAAAATTACTAACTTTGTCAAAAAAATATAAATATGTCGAAGGAACTTACTCCTGAAGAATGTGTAAAGGAGGCACGCCATGTCACATGGGTCGGATTCTGGTGGAATGCAGCCCTCGGATTAGCTAAAGTGGTAGGGGGTGCCATGTCAAGGAGCGGGGCACTCATCGCTGACGGAGTGCATTCATTCTCTGATTTTCTCAGTGACCTTATAGTATTGGTGATGGTAGGCATCGCCCGCAAGAAGCCAGACAGCAAGCATCTTTACGGTCATGGTAAATATGAGACGCTTGCCACCATCCTTCTGTCGATAGTGCTTCTTGTCGTTGCCATAAAGATAATAGTTGAATCAGTGCATAAAGTAATAGCCGTGATTGATGGCGAGGAGATAGCGCGTCCCGGATTATTGGCACTTGTCATTTGCGGCGCATCAATCGTAATAAAGGAGTGGCTTTACAGATATACCCGTCGGGTGGGGCAGAAGATACACTCTGACGTGGTTGTGGCTAATGCGTGGCACCACCGAAGCGATTCCTTCTCATCAATAGCTACGTTTGGCGGGGTAGCCGGAGCCATGTTTCTTGGGGATATGGGCAGGATATGCGATCCGCTGTCGGCAATAATAGTCGGAGTGCTGATAATGGTGGTTGCGATAAAGATCGGACGCCCGGCACTCAGCGAGATGCTTGAGATATCATTGCCGGAAGAGGATCTGAATCAGATTTCCGATGCCATAATGTCTACCCCCGGAGTCATCGCATTCCACCGGCTTCGCACCCGCCGAAGCGGGGCAAATGTCATAGTTGATCTTCATATCAAGGTAAATCCCCGGATAATGGTAGAAGAGGCTCATGACATTGCCACAATGGTGGAGAATGGTATTCACAATATATATGGGAATGACACGTCGATTGTCACAGTCCACATAGAACCCTATCATGGCAGTTGACCATGGGGTTTGCCTTTGCTATGATTTTTCCATAGATGTTTCTCGGCTCGTTGCCGGATGCCATGTAGTGGTCTTCCACAGCCTGAGCAATAGTCTCGATCTGCTGTTCCGTAAACCAATCGCGTAGCCACATGTCTTCGCGGACTATGTTGCCGGAAGTGATGTTGTGGTTCTTATTTTCTTTGACAAGTCCGGTGTCATGGTATGCGGCTGTCGCATACACCATGTCCATGTTGACATTGAGGTTTTCAGCTATTGACAAGCTCAGCTTGATCACCATCTCAACGTGATCGCGTTGGTGAGCAACGTCAAGATCGTCATATAACGGGAAAATTGACGTCTCGATGTAATTTTTAAGTGATTCGTCTACCATTTTTTATTTGCGGATGAAGTTAGTTGCTATTATTGGAGGTGGTTCCGGATTGCGGAACCCCATCACTCGTAACCGCTGCAAAGTTACAAAAGATTTTTGAATAAAAAATACCTCCTCTCGCCTGTAAGAATAATCGGACAATTTGGATAAATTGTTGATAATTAATATATTGTGTACGAATAATACAAAATAAGATGTTGAGATACAATATATTGTAAAATCATATCCGCCGTATCATTATTTCTTAAAAAGCACAAAATATATTTCTTCGGGACAATACTTTTCCGGAGACTTGGGCATCTGCCGATATGGTCATATAGTAAAAAACGGTTGCGTATGATTGCAGTGTTGTCGGAAATCATTAATTTTGCGAAATCAAGGCGAAAAAGAGATGATAGGTAAGCAAGATATAGTACACTTCTTTGATCTTGAAGCGGAGGCTTCGGCTGAGAGATGGGAGGCGGTGATGAGGTTGCCGCTTAATGACCGTATACGTAGGCGTAAGGCTATTGATTCAGTATTTCTTGACAGGGAGTTCTCCGGTATGTCGGAGGATAACTATCGGCTTTTTCGCGTATCCTTCAGCGTGAACCTCTCTGATTTCAAGGAGGGGGAATGTCTGGTGCTTCATAAGGAGGATACGATTGCTGGTATTAAATGCCGTCTTTATGGATTTGACGGCGACGACAGGATCGTGCTTGAGGTGTATCCATCGGAGGTGCCTTCCGATATCGAGTCATTCTATGATGAGCCGCTCGTGCTTGATAAGGATAAGGTTGATCTCAGAAGCAACGTTTACCGTCCGTTTGTCGCCATGCTGTCAGACTCGGAATATTTCTGGAATAATCTTATTCTCAACAGTGGGAAGTTGCCTGAATTTGAAAATGCCGACGGATGTGAGCGGCAGCTTGATGAGACCATCGGGGATTTCGGGCTTTCTTTGCTCCCAAAACAGAGGGAGGCAATACTGAAGAGTATGTCGGCGAAGGATTATTACCTGATACAGGGACCTCCGGGCACCGGCAAATCGTTTGTGCTCGGTATGATTATGTTTGAGGAGATGTATTATCATCGCCACAACGTGATTGTCATCGGACCGAATCACTTGGCGATAAATAATGCCATGGAGCAATTGCTGAAGTTGCATCCCGCCTCATGTGGAAATATGCTTAAGGTTGGACAATCCTACAATGCCCCGACATTAAGTGTGGACGCAGATGGAATGGAGGTGGAAATACGTAATTTCCTGCGCTATTCCCATCGTCTGAATAATCTTTTTGAGGATAATGGCGAGAATTGGCTTGTGGGTCTGACTCCGCACTCCCTCTACACAAGTAGGGCACGCGGATTGGAATGTGACACTCTGATAATTGATGAGGCGGGGCAGATGACTATCCCGTTGGCTTTGATGGGGATGATAAAGGCGAGGAAGGTGATATTCTCCGGCGACCATAAGCAGTTGCCGCCGATTGTCTCTGCCGAGGGGGTGAGTGATGACCTATGCAAGTCGGCATTCCAGATACTCATTTCTGAAGGTAACTGCACCATGCTCGACACGAGTTTCCGTATGTGCGGACCGATATGTGATTTTGTGTCGGAACTGTTTTACGATGGCGAATTGAAGGCGATAAGGAGAGATGCGTCTGACCGGATTATATGCGAGGATCCTCTTTACAGTTTTGATGCGCCTATCGTATTGAAGGAGATAGATGATGAGGGTGAACAGGCATCGGAGAAGGAGGCGGCGTTTATAGCCGATACGATAGCCGGTTTTCTTGCCCACGGATTGCCTGCAAGTGATATTGCTGTGCTGTCTCCGTTCCGGGCACAGGCTGCTGCTGTCAGGCGTGCGATCCGTCATAATCCAGCTATATCGGAAGAGGATAGGGATCAGATCACTTCTGATACCATCGACAAGATGCAGGGGCAGGAGCGTGAGGTCATCATCTATTCTCTCACCAGCGGCAACATCGACTATATGAAAGAGATGGCTGATTTTCTATATAATCCCAACAAGATGAATGTTGCCTTTTCGCGGGCAAAATCAAAGCTGATAATTGTGGGAAGTCTGTCGAAACTCGCCCGCCTGGACCTTCCCGACTATCCCCACATCGCCAAAATGCTGACGTCCTCACATGCCGCTAATATATCATATTCACCGCAATTACGAAGTTCGGGAATATTTATGAAATAGTAGCCTGTGCATTTACGGCACAGGCTACTAATAAATGAGATTGGTGTGATTATGAGATTAAGTCTTGTGATTATTTCACGTGGAATGCTTTTGCTACAATTTTCCAATCGCTGCCATCCTTTACAAGCGTAAACATATCGGAGTATTCAGCATCACCGAATTTCGACTCGATACGTACCATTGCTACATCTTCCGCCACGCTTATATCGGCTATCTCGTATGATGCCGGTTGTTTTCCTGTAACATCATAATAAGCAAACAGTTCTTTAATCGGAGCGCAAATCAGAGTGTCGTTCTCTGCATGGGAGATTGTCGCGCCTTTGGCGAAAGCCGGTTCAGCCACTTTACTGTCGCCCTGCATGGCTGCATTGACATACATATCAAGAGGGATACGTATGGCTGCTATTTCTTCCGGAGTTGCGCAACGGGCTGTCGGGTTGCACTCTGTGCTGTCACAAGTTTTAGTGCAAGAATCAGTACTGCCGTCGGTCTTGGTGCCGCAGCATGATGAAACTGCAATAGCCATCATGACTCCGGCGGATATAAGTGAAAATGTACGTTTCATTATGATTTCAATATTTATCTTGAATGAAATGAGTTCTTAAACGAGGTTCATACTCCGGATGCGGATGACCGGCGAGCGATTTAAGCATCCATGCCATGTTCTCTCCGAGCGAACGCATAGTCTGTAATCCTTCCTTATCCTTTCGCACATCGTCGGGAGTGAAGCCATGCACCGAGTTCCAGTATTGAGATGAAACGATAGGCATATTGGCAATCGTGAAGAACATGTTGAGCTGCTGGAAAGTGGATGATGCGCCTCCGCGTCGGCATGACACGACTGCCGCACCAAGTTTCCCTGCCATCTCGCCTTCTTTACAGAAGAACAGACGCTGACAAAATGAAACTATCTGACCTGTCGGTTGGGCGTAATATACCGGTGAACCGAGTATAATTGCATCAAATTCGTGAAGACGCATCTGGATATCCTTCACGGCATCGTCGCGAAAGCAATGCCCTGTCTCAAAGCACTTCATGCAGGCGATACATCCCGCTATAGGTTTCTTTCCGAGATACAGAAGTTCGGTCTCGATATCATGCGATTGTAAGGTTGTCATAACCTCCGACAGAGCCGTATAGGTGCACCCGTGTTCGTTAGGACTACCGTTGATGAGCAATACTTTCATTTGGAATGATAATGTGTCAGTTATTTCTTGATGGTGTTGGAGTTCTGGTTATACGCCTTTGCGACACATTTCCATTCGCCGTTGAGTTTCAATAGAAGCAGGAAGTCGGTGAAGTCAATGCGTCCTCCCCAGCCCTCTTCCAGCACGCGCACCACGGCAACGGTCTCCTCTACGGCAAGCACGTCAATGCGGGCTTTGAAATTGTCGCCGGCTCCTACAGTGTCGACATTATGATAGAACTGTTCGATTGAGCCATGCTCTAACACTCCATCAAGGATGCCAAACAGGACAGCATCATCAGTGAACAATGTCTTGGCATACTCACTATTGCCTTCGGCAACACTCTTTACGAATTTCTCCGCTGCTTCCTGTACGGCTGCATATTCCTTTATCTCGCTTCTCATATTCTGTATTTTTTAATGAAGATTAAACAATATGATTCAGACAACTCTGATAGAAGTTATTACAGTAGTTGTTTCTGACTGCAAAGTTAGTATGGTATATCTATTAAATCAAGTACCGAAAAATTATTCATATACCGAAAAATTTTTCGGTATGGTCAGTATCAGTAATATTCATTAACTTTGTAGAAAAAAAAGACACATGGCATACGAAAAGAAAATACCTGTTGACCTTGATTGTCCGTTACGTCTGACAATGAGTCTTATAGAATCGAAATGGAAATCGTGCATCCTTGACGAGATACGGTCGGGAGAGGCAATGCGTCCGAGCGAGATACACAAGAGCCTTCCCGAAGCTGCACCACGGGTGCTTGACATTCAGCTAAAGGAAATGGTAGAGGATGGTTTGGTCTCTAAGACGATATATCCGGAATTGCCACCCCGCTCTGAATATAAGATAACAGAATTAGGTGTATCCTTGCTTCCCATAATAGACTCAATGCTAAGATGGGGTGAGGAGCATATCGAGATATTCGAACGTAAGTACGGAAAGAAATAATCAGTCAGCGATACTCGTAGAGACGCACGCGCTGCATGGCGAATTGTCCGGCAGGAATGCGCACGTGGCGTCCTTGATGCGTCTGATCGCCGTTGAGGTGCCTGACAATATTGAAATTTCCGTCAATCATCTCTACCTCCTCACATTTTGCAATTCCGATACGGTCGTCACCTTTCTGCCAGCCTCTCGCTCCTGATTTTGCCGGGGAGAACGTCACGACTACACCACTCCCCAATATCAGATATTCGTTACTGTCCAATCTCACTATCAGGCAGGCGGCTTCGGGCCATACCTCGGCTTTTGCCCCTGGTTCCCATCCGAGGGAATAACTATGTTTTATTGTGAAACGTATGCCGTCGGCAGTGATAATCTCCTTTTCCCGATACTCGTTGTCAATAAGCACTGCATCCATATCGTCGGTGTCTTGCTTAGCGAGCAGAAGAGGTTCAGCCTGTCTTAAAAGATGATAGACTGCAGCTATTGGTGATAGCGATTGACCCACCGATGAGAATGCATTGAGCTGGTCATCCTGACTGAGATCCATATCTCGCCAGTCGTTAACCGAGGCTGAGGATGTTAGTGGATAGTCCTCAATACTGAAAGGACAGAATCCCATGGCATCATGATGTCCGAAGGCGTAGATGGCATACATCGCATCTTTGTCTTCCAAACGAATTTCCGGCACAAACAGAGGATTGTTTGGCAAGTCATATTTTGCAAGCCAGTCGGTCAATCCCTTGTCGTAGATATCCACCCCAAGCACGTCTATGGCAGGCGCACCGCAATGCCAGATGTCGATGAGGTGAGCCAATGGTCCGCCGGAAGGGTATTCGCCGGGCTTTCTTCCGCGACTGTTGAGCGCGACATTTACGTACATGGGAATGTCGTAAATCTCGCGTCCTGCCCTGGCAATCTCCTGCACGTATGTGGCGTAAGTCCATGTCTGGAAAATCTCCTCACCATACATATCATCGCCAAACAGAGCTCGCCACGTCTCCTCTTTCTCATGCCCTTTGATCTTTTCTGCAATGTAGGGATGCAGACTTTTGGAGTTTTTTTGCAGATAATCGGTCAGTTGTGTCGGTACAATCCCGGCATACATCTTATTGGCATCATCAGAATAATCTCGCGGCACTTCAATCATACCTATCTCATTCTCCACCTGCACCATCACGACAGTCTGTTGACTGTCATGGTCGCGCAGATGCTCCATTATTTTGCAGAATGCTTTCTTGTCGGCTTCCATGACGTTGCTGCTCAATGCGCTTGCCTCTTCCAATGGCTTGCCTGAGTCGGTATGCGCACGGGGAAACCGCTTTATATCGCGCTTGAACCATTCCGGAGTATAGCAGCTCATGCTATTTTTCCAGGCTCCAAACCACAACAGCACCACTTTCAGGTCGTTGTCGCGGGCTTCAGTCAGTATATCGTCGAGTGTGGACATGTCGAATTCCCCCTCATGCGGCTCAATCAGTTCCCACGACACGGGAGCAAGCACGGTATTCAGACCGAGACGTTTAAGGTGAGGGAAAATCCGTTTCAAGTCACTGCGTGTTGATGCCGAGGAATTTCCAAGTTCCCCGCCAATCATTAGCATGGGACTGTCGTTTGTCACGATTCGTGTGGCGGTGCCGTGTCTTTCAAGACGAGGCTGGGCAATACCGGAGATTGCGATGATGCATATAAGCATTAAGAGGAATAAGCGTCTCATATCGGTGGTTAGAAATAAAGATTAGATGATTTCGATAGTTAGATCAGTTTCATTAATGCAAATGTACAAAAAATTAAGTATTGATGCGAGGTTTGAATGAATTTCAATTGAATTATTTAAGAAGAGCCCACGGCAAAACAAATTGCCGGTGGCTCTTCAATATTATTTTTGCGAGAGCATTTTATCAGCTACCTCTTTTATGATTGGAGCCTGATTATGCACTTCGTCGTGCGAACCGTAGAGCAATGTCACTTTCTGCTTATCTGCGATTTCAGAGATGAATTGTCTCATAGCCGGGGATTTCTCCAACTCGGCAGTATACTTTTGGGCGAATTCCGTCCAACGTCCTTCACGATCAGCATGAAACCAGTCGCGCAATTGCTGGCTTGGAGCCAGATCTTTTGCCCAAAGATCGTAGGGGAGACGCTCATGCGATAGTCCTCGGGGCCAAAGTTTATCTACAAGCACACGATAGCCGTCATCTTCCGCCGGCTTATCGTATGCTCTTTTTAATACAATATCTGTCATGACCAAATTCTTTAGGAATAAGCGCAGACGACTTCATTGTTAAGATCCCCATTTATGCAATGGAGTTTTAGCCGATCAGCAATTTGATGTCGTCATCCACGTTGGTGATGGTTGCTATGTGGAACTTCTCCTGAAGCACTTTCAGGATATCGGGAGTGAAGAATGCCGGTAATGTCGGACCGGTATGTATGTTCTGCACGCCGAGACTGAGTAATGCGAGAAGTACGATGACTGCTTTCTGTTCATACCATGCGATGTTGTAGGCGATTGGCAGATCATTGACGCTTTTCACCCCGAAGGCTTTGGCAAGCATCAGCGCGATGCGCACGAGTGAATAACTGTCGTTACACTGACCGGCATCGAGCACTCTCGGTATGCCGTTGATATCTCCAAGCGGAAGTTTGTTGTAGCGGTATTTTGCACATCCTGCTGTGAGAATGACGATATCCTTCGGAAGTTTCTCAGCAAACTCGGTATAATATTTCCTGGATGGGAACCGTCCGTCGCAACCTGCCATGACTACAAACTTGCGGATTGCACCGCTCTTCACTGCTTCCACTACCTTGTCGGCGAGCTCTGCCACTTGATGATGTGCAAAACCGCCTATAATTTCTCCTGATTCAATCTGCGTGGGGGCCTGACATTTCTTGGCGTGTTCAATCACGATTGAGAAATCTTTCGTACCGTCATCCTTTGTCGGGATATGTGGGAACCCGGGATAGCCTACCACTCCTGTGGTGTAGACCTTATCGGCGTAAACTGCATCTTTTGTCGGGGGTACAAGACAATTGGTAGTGAATAGTATAGGTCCGTTGAATGTGGCAAATTCCTCTTTCTGTTTCCACCACGCATTGCCATAGTTTCCGGCGAAGTGTGGATATTTCTTGAAGAATGGATAGTAATGGGCAGGAAGCATCTCACTGTGGGTGTAGACATCTACGCCCGTTCCCTTCGTCTGCTCCAGAAGCATTTCAAGGTCATGCAGGTCATGCCCGGTAATCAGGATACCTGGATTTTTGCGCACGCCTATCTCGACCTTCGTAATCTCAGGATTGCCATACGTTCCGGTATTTGCACGATCAAGAAGATCCATCACTTTCACGCCTCCATCGCCGACATTGAGGTCAAGCGACACCAGTTCGTCGGCAGATATGTCGGCACGGCTGATCTCAGCCAATGCATTCTCAATTATAGCATACACGTCCTCATCCTCATGTCCGAGGTTGCGGGCATGGTCGGCATACGCTGACATACCTTTACATCCGAATATGGCAAGTTGCTTCAACCCGCGCAGATCGGCATTAGGTTCGGCAAGTACTGAGGTGATGGGCTGATATTTCTCCCAATCTTCCGGCTTTGCCTTAAATTCAACTTCCGGCATTTCGGGGAGGGGGATTTCTCGTTTTTTTGCGGTTCCACAGACGAAGTCTTTCATATCAAAAGCCTTACGAATGAATTCACTAAGTGCGTCATTGTCGAAATTCACATTTGTGATAGTGGCGAAAAGACTGTCGCATATCAGTCGGCTTGCCTCCCTGACGGGTGCGCCTGTGCGTCTCAGCTCACGATTTACGATAGCTATTCCGCGCAGCGCGTAAATAAGAAGATCCATCAATCCGCTTGTAGTGGGCTCTTTTCCGCATACTCCACGGATAGTACACCCTTTTCCACCGGCAGTTTCCTGACATTGATAACAGAACATTTTGTAATCCATAGTATTTTTAATTTTACGAATATTAAGTTGTAGACTAAGTTCCGACAACCTAATCTAATCAATTAAAATTATAACACCATGTAAAACTCAAAGGTTGAATAGCCGGTACGAGTCTACGTTATTTGAATCATCACTGTAGTTCTAACTTCACTTTGCGTGGTAGCTTGCTGTAGACGTGATTGTATGCACGGTCAATCAGGTCTGTTGCGACAGATTCCGGTATTGGTGCTTCATCAAAATCAAATTGGATCATGTGGCGTTTATGCCAATGCCACGCCTGATGCACAAATGAATGTGCGGCTAAGATTTCGTCAAATTCCGCAGGATCCCATTTCAACTGCACCACATTGCCTTTTGCTAAAGCAAGGCAACAGAATATCTTGCCTCCGACACGAAACGTCACATACTCCGGACCGAATGGCATATCTTCCGTCGCAAACGGTTTTGTCAGGCAATATTCCCTTACATCCTCTATATTCATTTTCTGCAATTGTTTTTTCGGATTATTTTTCTATGGTTTTGAGATCATAGCCCGTAAACTCTTTGACAGATGGGTCAAGATGGTACGTTTTTGATGATGTCGTGATGGTTACGAAGTCATGGTCTCTGAAAAGTTCGGCTAATGATTGTGAACCCAACCATCGGGAAACTGTCTTGCCCATTTCAGCTCCAAACAGTTTTATAGTGCCGACAGAGTGAGAGGCACGAGCTTTCAGCCCATTGGCATTATATGTGTGGTTGGCAACAGCCACGCATAAGGCTGCATAATCTTTGCAGTTTCCCATATTTTTATCGATATTTTCAGATTCTCCGAAAGAAAAGTCAAGTTTACGTACAGTGTATTTTACTGCATATTTTGCAATATCATCCTCATTCATTCCATTGGTATCTTTCTCTATCTGACGCGATTCCTTTGATGAGAGTGTGTATGTATTATCTGTTTGCTTATAGGTGGGTTCCAATTTGACTCCGAATTTCATCACGGAAAATTCAATCATCCATCCGACGATAATTATAGTTGCGATACCAATAACCCAAGGCTTCCAATTGCAGGCGTTGGGATTCATCCATATTAATATGCCTGACAATACAACATATATGATGAGCGGGAGCCATACGCAGATATATACGGAGGCTACATAGTAGTTCCAACCTATATGCTTGAACCATAGGAGGAAGTCAACCGACTTCATAAATGCCCAGTCACACCACGTTTGGAAATGTCCGTAAGTGAGAACAAATATTCCTATCCAAAGTAAAGCATAGGCGATAGTGAGCCATGGAATACGAAAGCGAAGTATACTATCACCCATGAAGGTCCATGAAAGTGGAATCAAGAGGTAGTAGACTAAGATGTTGATTGTGTTGTAGGTTAACCCGGTCAATGAAGCTATACAATAAAGGAAAGCAGCGACAATGCCGAAAATAAGATAGGTCATAATAGATTTATTTTTGGAATGTTTTCAATTTTTGCACTGCAAATTTATTCATAATATTGTTAATAATCAATATAGAGGGTGATTTATCAGCACATGATAAAGTAAATTCCACTGAAGTTTAGACAACTTCAATTGTATTATATGGCAATTAGTATTAAATTTGTGATGTAAAGTATCTCTTAAAATTTGATTAATATGAAAGTACTTCTTATCAATGGCAGTCCTCACAAGGAGGGCAACAGAGGAACATGTATGGACCAATTTCATCAGATAGATTTATGCTGATGTGGAATCCGTGGCACGGTTGCCACAAAATAAGTGCCGGATGCAGGCATTGTTACGTTTATCGTGAAGATGCCGCATTCGGTACGTCTACACCTACCAATGAGGTCCGCAAGACATCATCTTTTAATCTGCCGATGAAACGAGACCGAAAGAAGAATTGGAAATACCCGGCAGGTACGGAGTTTGCATTGTGTTTCACCTCTGATTTGCTGATAGAGGAAGCTGATGAATGGCGGGAAGAAATATGGGATATGATCCGCCAACGCACTGATTGCAGGTTCTTTTTCTTCACGAAACGCATTGACAGGCTTGCGCAATGTCTGCCTTCGGATTGGGGTGACGGATATGATCATGTAGGTATCGGATGCACTGTGGAGAATCAGGATCGAGCTGACTACAGAATTCCGATATTCCTCTCTCTGCCAATCAAACATCGAATGGTCATAGTCGCACCCATGTTGGAGCAGGTTAATTTGAGGAAATACCTGAATCCTTCGCTTATAGAGGAAGTATCTGTAGGCGGAGAATCCGGCAAATATGCTCGTCCATTAGATTTCCGATGGGTGCTCGACATGCAGGCGCAGTGCCGGGAATCAGGCATCCCATTCAACTTTCATCAGACAGGTTCATATCTAATCAAAGATGGCAGACAATACCACATCCCACGAGAGCATCAACATTCACAAGCCAAGAAAGCCGGGTTAAACACCAAATGAAAATTTAAATTAAAAAAATCACGAAAAAAAGACCAAATATAAAAAATAATTTGTAATTTTGCAGTCGCAATAAGAACCACATGGAAAGATGCCGGAGTGGTCGATCGGGACGGTCTCGAAAACCGTTGTACTCTTACGGGTACCGAGGGTTCGAATCCCTCTCTTTCCGCAACCCTTACTAAGAATCAACCACTTGTAAAATGGTGGGGCAAAAAGTGGGGCAGAAATAAAGAAAACGTCCTTTTTGGGGGCGTTTTCTTATTTCTATCAGGAGCGTTTCCCAACGACCCTGACCCATAATAAACCAAAATGTGAAATGCCTACTATTCTACTATTATTTTTGATTTCTGATTTTCTTAATAAGCCATATCACCGCTATTACTACGATGACCACAAGTATGCCGATGGATATGCCGCCTACTTCCTGCTTGAGCTGTTCCCATTTTGACAACTTGCGTTCAACCGGCATCGGCACTTGCTGGGATTTTTCTATCATTGCCATCAGCTCCGATTTCTGCGCGGTCAGAAGACTATCGATATACTGACGTATGATTTCAGTCTGTCGGTTGCTTTCCGTTGAACTTGCCCGGTCGCTCTTCTGAATCCGGTCGCGGTATCGCTCCTTTGAAACAATATCGCCAAATTCATTAATATGGACTACTATGCTATCCCTGACGGATAGACTGTCGCGAGCAGATACACTGTCGCGCCTTTGTTCCATCACGCGGATTTCATTCATAAGATTCTGGACGCGCTGAATCAGAATCTCCGTATTATTTGATGTGCTATCCACTTTGGATTTTTCAACCGGAATGTACTGCTGACTTTTACATCCCGTTATCCCTATGCAGAGAATAGCCATAAGGATGGTAACAATCTTGGCTTTCATATTTCTACGAGTTTTGTTAGTCATTTGCAGTTTGTTCAGATGAAACGGATTCATCTGCGGTCATTGTAACAACGGCTTCATTAGACCCGGCTATTTCAGACCACTGCCCATTCTGCATAGCATAGACGCATTGGTCATTTGCAGGGATTTCCGGAATTGAATCCAGCTTAGTGTTGACTGTGGTCATTTTTGTTTCCAACTGGGCCACACGCGCAAGCAGAAGATTGTATGTCTGAATTGATATGAAACCGCTGACATCAGGAATATCCGATATTTTGGCGTATATACGCTCCGCATCGGTAGCTTTCAGATAGGGAGCGAGGTCAACCTTTGGCATGAATTTGCCTACGGCTTCCCAATGGTCGCCGAGCCATAGATACTCGATATATTCATTCTTACCGACTTCACCATCCGGGTCTGGTACGCAATAGATTTTATTCTTGATGTCGGATGTCGGAAGCTCATCAACCACTTCAAACGGAGATACATCAAGTTTCGTCCGTATTTCATTCTCCGGCGTGATTTCGATGCCGTAGCCGGGTGTCAGTTTGTTCTGCTTTCCATTCAATGCCGATGTTGTGGCGTATCCATCTGTGATAAAAGCCTTGAGTAAGGACACAAGCATACTGCCATTGGCATTATCTTTGGCAAAAGGGATGATTTCGTTTCCGTCAAGTTGAAGAGCCGGGATAAGCTCACTTATTTTTAAGTCTTTATCTTCCATATCGATGTTGTTGTTTTCTTGTTTGATTGCTGAACCTGATTCAAGGAGTGTGTTCTTATTGCTTTCAAGGATAATCCCATTTGGGCGGTTGGTCGTTGGCTTGATTTCAAAAGCCTTTGTGCCATCTTTCTCAAGCAACAAGGATTTACCACTTTCAAGACGGAATCCGAAACCATTCTCTTGCTTCAATGCCGGCTTCTTGACTTCAACAGTACGATTCTGATGAAAGGCAAGAGAAGTCTGGGGCAGTCTTATGTTAGACAACCCTATTTTAAGCAAGGTGATTATAACTGAACTCCGTTCCATTATGATTCAATCATTCTCGCGTCTGTCACTTCCGAATATGATACGATTGATACTTTTACACCGGCATAGATGCCAATCTCAAATATCAGGTCTTTCGGACTGTCATCGCCAAATTTTACTATGGGGATAGGTGGTAAGTTACCGATGGCGGCCAGAACCCTTAAAGTCGCACCTGCGGCTCTGCAAATCTGGACTGCGGCATTGCCCGTTGATATGAACTCAGCTGAATAGTAACCTTTAGGGTCTTTATTGAATGTTAGTTGCTTTTCCATTACATTTTGACTTATTGCTGATTGTCATCTTCTTCATCGTTTGAAGAGCCTTTTGTGATTTCGGTTTCTTCAATGATGGTTAATTTCTTTTTCTCTTCTACGACATCATCAAGAAGTTCCTCTTTGCCGACCAGCTTATAAAAGTTGAATTTCTTTTTGATGCCCTTATATTCAAGATAGTTATTGACACATGAATTAATCTCTATGCCATAGATAATGAACAGCATACCCATACTGATGATAGGCACACCAATCGTTATCTCAAAGGTCATACTGCATACTTCCGCAAGTGTGACCCAACACAGGTAATCAACCATCTTGTTTATGGTTCGCCGGATAGCGCGTGAAAACCTAATCTTTTCACCTCGCTTCTTGGCAGCCATAATACCAAACCTTAAATCCGCGATAACAAGAATCATCCCCAGTAACAGCCACGGGGCAAGATGCGTGTAAAAGGATGTGATGGAAGCACCCAGCACAGCAAATATGGAACTAAAGAGGTTGTTGTCGTTCATTATGTATGGGGATTATAAATGTTATTACAAGATGCCATTCTACAATAAGAAGACATTCAAAAGTATCTACATTCCTCCGATTAAAGAACTCTAAACCCCGACAATCTACGACTTTACCCAATAGTCGTAAAAATCCCACCTAAACGATGTTAGATGGGATTCGTCATTTACGCTTCTGCTATTTCCGTTACATGCCCCAGAATCCGATTCATTGCTTCAATGAACGCAGGACTGCAACACTTCATCGCATAGGTGTCGATAAGTCGCATTTCCTTTTCATTGTATTCAGTAGGGCCATCGGAATTGTATATCTTCATAGCAAGCGATAATGCTTCTATGCCAGAACCGACATTATAGATTACGTCGGCAAATTGTTGACGTAGGTCACAGATGGAACAGTTCTTGTGGGCGACATCTGTAAAAATCTCAATCCTTGAAAAGTCTATATTCATAACTTATTGTTGATAATTAATTATTCTTGCTGAATACATAAGTGAATAGGTTGAATCAAGCGAACCTGATTTGTTAGGGTCATAAATAAGGAGATATGTGATGGAATCACCGCCTCCCATCTCCCATGAATCAACACGCTGCCCATTTTGATTTACGACAGTGGGATATTCTCCATTATAATAAGGAGTCTGCTCAGAACCATTTACCGTAACTTTCTTTTGCGTCCTGCCATATACATGGAAATTATTTTGCGTCAAGACATCGGCAACAATAGTAAATTCTACACAAAACGCTGTGGAGCTTCCTATTCCTAAAGCACTTCTGACCTCACTTAATGTAGGCAAAGTGATTCCGGAACTTTTACCAATGGCATACACAACCCATTTATTGTTCTGTGCAATTTTTAGATAGCCGTTATAGATGGTATTGGCTGCATTAAGCGTATATTTGCTATAATGATACCCTCCAATCCAACCATCAAGATTGCCATTGCCTGAGCCTAAGAACGCATGGTTTATATCTGCGTTCTTTGCTGAAAGCAACATAGCAATGTTCCTTCCAAGCCCCCAGAAGTCATTATTATCCTCATTTTCAAAGCGTGCCACGGCCCTCATTGCAGAAGTAGCCGGGAGGATATTCCCTCCTATTCCGGCGAATGTATGATGAGTATCATTCCTGAATATGATGCAGGCGTCATTGTCAAATTCCGGCCCGTTTGTAAGGCTGTTACCAAATATGTTGAACCCCGCTATCTTGCCGGAAGTAGCTGTGATTTTTCCTGTAATATTTGCGTTGGATGAAAACAATGCTCCAAAGACATCGACCCTAAACGGAGCATCATCTGGAAGCTGTGAGCCAGCCCAAATACGAATCTTCTTTCCACTATTAGAGCCGGAAAAGCCGGCAGTGACAACCCCATCATCATTTGTTATAAGAATCTGGTTAGATTGCATCAGTGTTATGATGGCATCGTCGGCAAGAAGCAACGGCGTGTATATCGGTTCAAGGTCGTTAAGCGGCTCCCAATATTTAAGCCAAGGTTCAGTCCCTTTGCTCGTAAGTTGTGGGGCGTTGTCTTCGGAGGAATGATGAGTTTCCCTGCACCTGAACCATTTCGCTTTAGAGGCGAGCACAGAATTTTGCTCGGACATGAGATACACAAGGTCTATGTATCTTAGTCCGGCTGTTTCAAGTTCCGAGTCATTACGGAACATAAACCCAGTAGCAAATTTGGAGCGGCGGTATATGCAGCCTTGCAGACCTTGCAAACCCGGCGTACCATCCTTGACCGTATGGACGCATATTATCTTTTCATATTTCTTTCCACCGGCAGTGACAGTAAACGGAATGTCTATATTCACATCATTTCCTGCGACATACCTGAAATAATAGTAAAATCCATCGGAATCATCGGTGCCGACCCCCCATGTCAAACCGGATGTTATGGGTTTTGACATACCCTCCCCAAGAGTGGAACACAGGTATTCATCATTATATTTCAGCTTTTTATTTCCTATATACACATCAATCTTGACAACTCGCCGAGGAACAGATGTTGAATAATTGAACTCAACATTCTCGGGAGATACAACGATAGTGACCGCATCCATTCCGGGCTGTCCTTCACGGTTTATGACAAGAGCCTCGGATGCAACCACTTTGTTATTGATCCGATACTCGAAAGACACTGCCGCATAAGTTGCCGCAGCTGCAGAAGTAACTCCAGACGCGGCAACATCTGAGATAGTGCCGTCCATTTTAGTATAGACCAGCCTCATACCTCCATCATTGGCCTCGGAAGTAACGCCACCAACATTTTTATAAGCTTTTGCGGTTATATTGTTGGCATTACATATGACCGATCCGTCTGCTTTTATAGTTATTGAGTTGGGTGAAAGAACAATATAATAGTTGACCGAATCGGCCCCCGGTGTCCCCGGGGTGCCGTCTTTCGGTCTGCGCCTGATTGTTATGCGGCCTTGTGCTTTCGGCATGACAATTTATTATTTGAGCATTGTGATTACGGTAGTGGCGATTCCTTTGGCGGTCGTGCGCCATGACTGATATTCCGACCATTCATTGACATATTCCTCGCGCTTGTCTTCTTCGACAGAGCTTCGGGTGTCTTTCGCGTCAATGAAGTTTGCGGAGAGAGCCTGAACGTCATCCGCAGAGTATCTGTCATTGACAATTGCCGAAACTATCGAGCCATAGGTGATGGGCGCGGGCACATCAACGTTATAGCACTCGCATAAATCTTCCGGCTGTGACGGGGATTCCTCTGAGCCGTCCGTGATTTGAGGATCTGGAGCTTTCATGATGTCGAAGAAAATTCTGAGGACTGCGCCCTCCTGACGTATGATGATGCCGCTTTCGGGAATCACCGGGATTTGTTCTAATGTCTTCATTTCTTTTTCTTGTTTTGGGATTATTCAAATATGTAATCTGTAATTCCGTCTCCGATGTCTCGCTTTTTGAGCTTTGTCTGAATCGGAAGCGCGTTCATTGTTTTTGCCTGGTCGAGCTGGGACTTCAGGGTGAAAGAGTTCGTGATGAACTTCGCTTCCTGATTCTCGAAGACTATCTTGACGGCATAGCGTCCACCGCCATTGCGAGTCTTCACGTCCGGCTCGAAATCTAAGACTGTTATAGGGACGTTCAGAATCTCCATTGCCCTGACTTTACGTATGTCGAAGAAACGCTGTCCGTCCTTGGTAGTGCTTCTTCCGGTTATTCCCATTTCTGAAAAACTCATGTCGTTTTTTGTTATAGTTTGCCATAAATGACGGCAGTTGCCCCATTTGCACCAGCCCCAATATGAAGCCCGTGTCTCCAGGCGGCGTTTTGCCGTTCTGATTTTCTTTTCCTTTCTTGCGAAAGACTTCTTTATTGATTTGCGCAATCTCACGTTGCCGTGAGTGAAACAGTAGCCGAGGAAGTCAATGCGTCTTCCGTCTGTTACCGCCGCGCTGACGCTTCCTTTTCTTCCTTTGTCCGGGTTCTCTTTCATGTCCGATTGGTGAGATTACAATGTTGGATTTCACACACAGTCCGAGTTCAGATGACTTCTCATAGAATATTCGGAGTTTCCTGCGGGCTTCGGCCTTGGTTCTTGCAAGTCCGAGCGTATCGTCACAATAACGCAAGTAGCCGTGATTCCTTCCTTTATACACTACGGCGTGGTCAATGCGCTTGCCGGACAGATTGCCTATCATCTGACTTGTGACAGCACCGATAGGCGTTCCTCTTCGTGCGTTCGGATTCTTCATTCAGGGTCTGTATTATGTTTTCATCGCTTGCATAGTTGAAAAGGATAATCCGTATAAGCCTTATGAAATGTCTGTCCTTGAATGGAGCGGTCATTTCTGCCTCAATCAGCTCATGTGGAATCGACTGATAGAACTTCTTGAAATCGGTCTTCCAAAACCATTTCCATTCCGGGTGTCGGCGAAGCATCTTTTTCAGAGTCCTGACACCGTAATGAAGCCCGCGCCCTTTGATGCAGGCGAATGCGCCGGGTATCAGACTGCCATAGACCTTTGGCTCGATTACACGCAGTACCGCATGATGAAGTATGCGCCACGGATAGAAATGCTGTTTGATTATCTCCCTGACTTTGCCGGCATCGGTCTTGATTTCCTGCGATGTGTACTCGCAAGGAGGGAAGTCAAGCGTCAGAATCATGAGTTGAAGTTCACGGAGTTCCTGAAACTTTCTTTGATTGTGCCGTGTGATATAGCGGTGCGGGACATGAAACACCCTGCCGCTTTTGACAATCCGGCGTTGCGATTTCCCTTTTTGTGCCGTATCGTCGGCGGCAAGAAGATTATCCATTGTAGCTATCCGCTCAATGATGTGTCCCTCTCGTTTCGGACGTTTGCCGCCGTTAATCCTTATGGCGGACTCGTAACGTTCGATACGTGCCGACAGCAACGCGTCAATCTCTGAGCAGGAGAGTGAACGCCAGTCAATGTCTGATATGTCAGCCGTGAGATATTCCATGTCTATACGTGTATCGTCATTCTGAAAGAAGTGTCGTGTTTGCCAAACTCATGTCTTTTTCAGACCTATATAAAAAGATTCCACATAGGCAAGCGGACGCTTGCTTGGAATCCCTGCCCGGAGCTTTCGAGAGTCAACCTACTTGCCCCGCTTGTCTGCCCGCAAGAGACAGACCTTTCCGCTTACGAGATTTTTTGACTTCACGGAACTGTGTCTAAGTTCCGTTACGCTGCACAGTCGAATCGAGTTAGATGCAGGGTCAGGGTTCGGGGAACGGTTTTCAGGATTTCTCCTGTATGTCAAGTTTGGCGAGAGCCGTAATTCGCGTTCGCATTCGAGAAAGCGTTCCTCGAGTTCGCGATGCCGAGACCGCAATACGAGCCGTAATTCGCATAGCCGCCCCAAAGCACAAGCTCTGTCCCCCTCCACCCACCGTCCGCGAGCCGTTCACGCTGCACGTCCCGAAAACGAGACCGCTCCGTGATTGCTCTTTCGGACGGATTTGGAAGTTTCTTTCAGAATGTCAAAGTTCTTTTCTTTTGTTCAGCGATGGAGTTGATTACTTATGCGGCCGCAACGAGCTGTTTGCCGGACATGAACGTGAGCGGGCCGTAATAAGCAAGGCGAGAGCCGAAAAGCGCGTACGCATACGAGAAAGCGTTCCTCGAGGACGCGAGGCCGAGACCGCAAGACGAGCCGAAAAACGCAGAGCCGCCCCAAAGCACAAGCTGGCCTGTGTTGTTGATATACTCATAGTCACCCCAATAGGATGTCGCGCCGCCTCCGATTGCAGAGCCGAATATGTCGAAGTATTCGCCAATAATCATCTTTGAGATATACCCCTCTGAATTAGCCGTAACGGCTCTTCGGGCGAGCTGACGGTATTTGCCATTGGGGTGGGTGGAAAGTTCAGCCGCTGTCGGCATACGGTTGCCTTCATAGATGAATATTTCCTGACCGGTCTGAGCTGAATTTTTGGAGTTTCCGTAGTATACTCCCTGAATCATCTCATATTGCCATCCGTAGGGGTCTTCGATTCCGAACAGATTCACACGTGATGAATTTGTCGTGTGTATGGTGCTGTCGGATGTGTTAACGAGATTTGCGATACTGATTTTGGCGAGAGCGTCACCGAGACTTTTTGTTGCGCCGGTCAGCAATTTTGAAGCTGCGCTCCACACGTCCTTCCAACCGCCCTCGCCGCCGACACCATTGCCGAGCTGTGTCTGAATGTTCGGGTTTCCGTAGTGTCCGAGTCCGAGCATCATCATATAACGGCGATGGTCGTAGTTGGTGAGACCCCAATCTTTGCCGTTCACCTGAGCCGCAGTCCAGAACTGTTCTATCGTTTTGGCACCTGTCGGGGTGACACCCGAACGAGATACGAGCGTGCTTCCTGACATACTTCCCTTGTATGCCGCGATGCAGATGTATTCATCGTTATGGCAGTCGCCGATATAGTGTCCGCCGATGGGGAGCTGCGAGAGCCAGAGATAATCTACACCGCTTGCCGCGTCCTGCTTTATTACATAATAGAGACGCGGGCCGATGAACATGACATTCCCTTTTGATTCATCGAGAGTCGTGCCGTCCGCATATATCGCGGAATTGGTCGGGGACAGCTTTGCCGCGAGTCCCTTGGGGGTAACAAGATAGCGTCCGCACATGGACTCATATTCGGCTCTCATACCGGTGTTGCCGATAACACCCCATGCCTGGCTGGTCTGATTCTGTTTGAGTGGCACACCCCATGCGACCTGACGCAGAAGCATCTCGTCGCCGGTATTGATGACATCCATGAGGTTGTCAAGTGTGATGCGGCGTACAGAGCCGTTGATTTCCATAAACACACAGTTTGATTTGAGTGCGGAAGTCACAAGTGTTGCTGTTCCTAAATCTTGATTTGCCATATTTTACTTTGATATTGATTGTTAGCTGAATTCTACTTCTGCCACTACCTCGACATCATTTTCTTTGTTGTTTCTGTCTGTCTCGGCAGTGGTTATTGTTATTGAGTCTGTGTTACTGTGCTTGATTGATTTCCATGTGTCCTTATCCATGACATCGCACTTCCAGACGGGATTGTTGAGGGTCTGCACTGAGTTGGTGCGTGTGTTCACGACTTTTGCCTTTACCGTGACATTCTGCCCAGGGGCAACCTCTCTCGCAGTGGAGGTGTAATCAAACACGATGATATGCTCGTCAAGCGAGTCAATGATATAAACCCCTGCCCGTGCAACGGGGGCTGTATCGGAAGCTTTCAGATAGAACTCGGCGATAAACAACTGTGTGCCGTTGACATCATCGCGACCGACAGTGACTTGCTTGTTACCATCCATCGATGACCACGCTGTGTCATCTTTGAACCACTTGACATGATAAGACGTAACAGGGTCTGCTCCTGACTGTAACCCAGTTTTCAAAAGAGATGTGAGATTGTTTGAGTCAAGAGTCTGAGGAGAGGCTACTATATAGCCATAGAAAGATGAAGCACCCATGTTCTGAATCACCACATCAATGCTCTTGGCGATATTGTAATTAGTACCAGAGAGGGTTGCCACGCAAGAATATTCAAGCTCACCGTTAGCCACGGCATTAGCATTGGCAAGATTCCCGATAATTTTGAGTGAGCCGCCTTCGTCGCCGGTTGTAAGATTGATCTGAAACTTTCCCGTGCTGTCAGTCCTCCAAATTCCATCAGAGCTTGTGGCTCCCGTAAAAATAAGTGTCTGCCCGTTCCATTTCCATTGGTGAGATGAACGAACGACTGTATTTCCTCTTACTGATGTGACTTTAGGAGTGATTATGGGCTGGTTGGCAGCGACAGTCCAGTCGGGCGACACGCTTCCGGTGGAAGTATCAACCCCTTGATAAAGAGGCTTGCCGTTGGTGTCAAACGATACATAAAGGCTGTCACCGTTTCGCAGACGCTTAATCGTAATACTGCCTTGTGCTGAATAATTACTCATTTTCTGTCTGTTTTATTTGCGTTAATGATTTGCGCCCTTTTATGAAATCAAGTGCCGATACACGGCTTACAATGAAGCCGTCAACCTTGGCAACTATATCATGAAGTGCCATGTCAGGGAATTTAAACTTTAATTCATTTTCATTCAAGATGACCTGCCCGTCAATTATTGAGGGCGATGCCGGAATGATGCCATTGCCTATGACTGAGCTTCTTGGTGCGATGATATACTTCATAAGTCAATTAAAAATATAACGATTACCGTTTTTATCAGTCCACACCGTTGTTCCTTCTGTGGCGGTCTTATGAGCTGGCTTATACACGCATTCGCAATACACGTCACACCAATCGTCCGAATAAGTAGAGCCTATTCCGGTCTTTTCGAGTTGAAAGACAGTTTCGTCTCCTTCATTATGTTTTACGCCGGTCTTGGAGATTGTGTCAGTGAACCATACTATACGGAATATCATTCCGGGGCATTCAACGATATTGCCGTCACTGTCAACCATAGCCCTGTCATACCTTTCGGTATCAGACGGGTGTATGGCAGTGCCGTTGGTTGGGATGCATGAATAGTCTTGATAAATGCGGTTGAATCCCAATTCTACCATGGCAACCTCCTTATTCGCTACGAAAGCCTTGATAATATAGGATGCCTTTTCTATCAGTCGGACATCAAAAATTACCTTAGTCGTAGATATTGTGTGGATTTCATCAATCCCTGATGTAAGCAAGGTCAGGCTTGATTGATTCACCACGCGGTAAACACGAAGCGTGTATCCGGATGTCATTTTTGTTTTGCCGTTGAAAACGGTTACCGGGACTTCATGCAGGTAGGAGCATTTATCTTTAGCTGCATTCTGTGTGGACGAAGATGCGGCGATGAGACCATGCGCTACTTTGTACTCATATAGTCTGAGCCTATCCTTTAGTGGGTCGTATTGGATGATTGGGCTGTCACCAATTGATATTGAATACCCGTCATTCGCTTTCTCGGTAGTCGAAAGTGTTATCTTATCAGTTTTAATGGGGATATTCACGCCAAGACGGTTGTCTGCCAGATTTGCTTCAAAATGCAACTCAGCCGCATCTCGGGGGGATATATTTTTGCTAATTGATATTGCACCACGTGTATCTCCAACTTGGTCTATGCTATATTTGCCGGACCAATCAGCAAGAGTCGCAATATCCTTGCCATTGACAAACCAGTGCATGTCGGCAAGAAGAGCATTTGAATATGGATTAGGCCAACTCCCGTCTGTTGCATTGGCAACCACTTCGGGAAGTATGATTGTAGGAGAAAGTTCGCGGTCAGGCTCATACTCTCCGTTCCCTCCATTATAAATCTGAGTGACAGGAGAGGCGGGAGTTATGCACCGTATGGAATTTGCGACCGTCAGTGGGGCGAATTCTTTTCTTATTCTTTTCTTATTACTCTGCATAGTTTAGATCGTTAAATTTGCTGTGGCGGCTGGAGAATCTGAAATCTCGGCTACAAATGTAAATAGAGTGCTCAACACCAATGAATTGCTACCAAGGTCATTTTCAGTGGGAGTGAAGCATATTTCTAAAGTCCCGTTGAAGTTCTGCACCTTTGGTTTCAAGGCCCATGAAGCGTCTTCTATGGCGTCTCCTGTGTCACGTGTGACCGTCCATTTCACCACCTTGTCTGTTACGTCTTCCCACCCTCGGTATACCCGACAGGTTATCTTCTTCGTCTCTCCATAAGCAAGAAATGTGTCCCCCTCAGTATCTATCTCCATGCGCGGGAACAGAGCCTGCATCTGCTCTATCCGTCCGGTCATGTATATATTGTTGAGGTAGGCGGAATATCCGGCCATATCCATTCCGAAAGCCGACAGATTGCTCAAATCACCGAACTGCGCACCAATGTTGTTTGCCGTAAATTCCCAGTCGTTCACATCGCGGAGATAGCGTTCATACGTCCGGGTTGAATAGCGGGATGTCTGACGTTCTTTGTTAGTAAAATTGCCGTATCCCACGAAGTGCATAGCCTCGCAGGGATGAAATGTCATCTTCCATCGGTCTGAAACGGCACGAAGCATATAGCGGAACTTGCTATTGCGGCCCGTTTCAATGATGTCAGTGATTCTGAAATATGCGGTATAGAAGCCGGCGAAATGAAAGTTACCGATGGAGTCATCAGAGTCAGCGGTGGAATTGTTGGATGTGTCGTAACCATCGTGGAAAATACCCATACAGATGTCATCAATGGCTACCGTACCAATCTCGCCATCCTCAAGATGAAGAATGACAGTGCCGGTCATAAGCGGATTCCCATCTGCGTCAAGGTCAGGGATGCACTTTTCTACGATGCCTCCTCCGGGAGCGTTCCACTTGTTGCCAATCTGAATTTCTACGCGGTTGTAGCGAAGCTCCGGCACCTCAAGAAATCTACGCAAAGACAGGCTTTCAAGCCATCCATTGCCATATTCATCTATCATTCCACCGAAGCCCGTAAGACCATCGGCAAAACTATCACCGAACTGCACACCTTTCTCACCTGTCAGTTTTCCACCGACATTGAGGGGATATGGGGTGCGGTCTGGTTTCGTCTTGCTGAGAAATTCTTTCAAAGAACGCAAGGCTGAAAAGGCATTGCGGTTTGTAGGCGTGGTTGTGTCATTGGTAGTGATAAGGTAGATTGTGCTTCCACCACCACCGCTTCCACCTCCTACAAAGGTCTGACCTTTTAATGTCAGGGATTCAACGGTGTCCTCCAATGCGCCCAGACGTGATGTGGATTTCGTTTCACCGACTGTTATCACGGGGGAGTCATAAGGATAATCAAGCGGATATTCATAGCCGATGATACGGGATTGTCTGCTTCCATCGAAGAAATAAGCATCGCTGATAAGATTCACCCGGTCGCCAAGACCAAATGGGAAGTAATAGCCGGTGGGTGTTTGTCCCTGTTCTTTCATCCAATCCGACATCATCGTACAAGGATAGCTATTGGGGTCTATCTTTGTTTTGGCAATGTATTCGTTGGTCTTCTCAAGAAGTTCCTGCTCTGCGGTATCAATCAGACCCAAAGATGCTATCTTTGTGGCATCCCATCCATAAAGCACATACTTGTCACCGGCTTTCGGCATCAGCACAGTATCAGGGAGTTTTCTTCCGTAGTCTTCATTAGCCACAACCTCCCATAGCTGCGCATCCGGATTCCATGACCCATCAGGCAATTTTTCAGAAACGCCAAGAGGATTGAACATAACACCAAAATCCAATCCGTTCAAAGAACCGGACTGAAAGATTATATGCAGTTCCTCATTCTCAAGGATATAGTCTTTTGAAAACTTGATGCTGCTGTCCTTGAATCGGTAGAATGTTTCCGTGTTTGTTTCGCCATCATCGTTTGTGACAGTATCGGTGTATGTGCTTACGGAGTCAACATTCCCATTGGTTCTGGGATACACATCATCAAACACCACCACACGCTCCACCGCTGCCTCGGTCGGCATATTGGGATAAGCATCGACGTAGGGTGTTCCCGCCGGTAGCATCAGACGTTTCTGGACTATGCCGTTAACAACGATGCTTTCATCAGTAGGGCGATAATTGACAGGTATATTCCGAGTTGACCCAAAGGCATAGATTCTTGTGGCATACACATTCTTATTGCCGGATGGCGAGATGTTATCTACATTCACACCTTGCTCAAAGTCTATCGGAGTGCCTAATTCACATCTGCCAAAATAGATAACATGGTCTTCGACCCACCATTCACAATCCCACGCTTCCGCCATCATGTTTAGGGCGGTAATCATATCGGTGTTGTTATAGGTCAGAAGTTTTGCAGACTGCACAACGGTTTCATCTATCGAATAGATGAACTCCTGCTCGTTGAATAGGTATCCCAATGCTTTCAGATTGCGCACAAATACGCCTAAATGCACATCAAGGGTAGCGGTCAGACTCCATGAAGCCTCACGACCACCGGATTCAGGGGTATATTTGAAAATCTTATTTCGCCACTTGCAGTAATAGGCTTCAAGCTCTAATTCATAGTCATAGCCGCCTGTCGCTTTGTTGTAGGTTGGATTATACAACTCAACCAATTCAAATCTGCCGTTGCCGGGTACATCGCACCAATCGCCCAACTGAAAATAAATAGGCTTGCTAACGCTGAATTTCAGAAAAACATAGTCAGACCCCATCAACTCTTTGACCCTTTTTGAGCCTATGTTGATAGGTGTCTGAAATCGTATCTCGTTTGCGGTATCGTATATCGTTAGCATACTGCAAAGGACGCAAAACAAAAGCGAAGTAACTTGCTTGTTACCTCGCTTAGTCGCTACCTTTGAGAAGTAGTCGTAATTTCGCCCAATGTCAGGGCGAAGCATAGGCTAAAACCCCATGACTTGTATGTAATCAATAACCCAATGCCAACGAGTGACAACGGTAGTTCCGTTCCCAACCCACATAAGACATAAAGCGCAAATTTGAATAATAGCACCCATCATCCTGCTTGATGAAGTCGCCATACATTTTCAGTCTATCGCCCTGCAAAAAGGCGAATTTTGAGAAGCCGATGACTTTATTGACTGCCATATCCATCTGCCTTGAGCCATAGCCATATCTTTCAATAGCCGGGTAGATGATATTCTGAAAGGCTGTCTCGCTGTCGGTCATATCCCTTTCAGGTCTGATGTCAAGTATTCCGTTGTGGGCAAACCATACATTGCCCCGGTTGAATGGGTGGCAGTTCGCCCTCTTGATAGAGCCATGTGTCGCAAGGCGAAAATGTATGATGCAAGGCTCATCGTCAGACACTTGCTTTAGGTTCTTTTTAAGGCTCTTTATGCTCATGCCCTTATAAAAGGTTGATGGGGATATGAAACCGCAACCGTGGGGATTCGCATGAAAGGCTGCATTGATGATGTCGCTTGTTGGCATTTTAACGCCTGCCGGCTTTACTATGATGACGCACATGGTGTATTATCTATTTTTAGGTTTTACGTTGATTGTAGGGGATTTTAAGGGGTGTCAGGGGTATGTTTCAACCCCTGACCTTATATGGTGTCTTAAAGGCTTGCAAAGTGTTCTGCTCTTGCCTTAAAGAATGATTTCTCTTCATTGGTGAGAAATGGTATCTCGTCGATGCTTGCAACCGGGGCAGTCAGGCGGTTTTTCTTAGACCAAATGACGAGCTTGCCACAGAAGTTGACCCAGTTGATGATTTTCTCATAATTCGTTGTGCCTGAGTGCTGCCTAAATTCTATTGTCTTATGACGTGCATAGCTATGTGCATTGACCTTATGATAACGGCTTTCAAGCACTCCTCTTACTGCTTCAATAGATGTTGCTGATGTAAGACCATATTTGTGGTCTTGCAGTGTGGCGGCATAGTAGGCATTGTTTGCCCTGCGTGATTGTGCCATGAATGTATCAATGACTGCCTCAAGATACATATAGTTTACAAACACATTGCTATATTGCTTTGCAGTCAGTTTTGCGGCACCGATATGAACGTGAAGACCGCAAGTAGAGTTAACCTTTGCGTCTGCCATATTCAGGGTCTTGCAAGCGTTTTTAAGCATCTTTTTGCCGTCAGTACCTGCAAGCACCGGTGACACACATTCAATGGGGTCAGGCATACCACCAAGTGAGCCGTCAGTGGTAAATTTGAAATATGAATGACCATCGTTGTGATTGTAGCCCTCATATTCATAAGCCATGCCTGTGCGTTCTGCGGCTGTCCTGATTGCGCCACTATTGACGAAGCACTCCATCTCTACGCCAAAGGTGAAGCGGCCTGTTACTGCTCCCTCTACGTCAGCGAGAATGATGCTGATTTCATAGGGTGTGATGCCTAACTTAGCGAGGGCGGCTTTCTTTGAAGCCTTGCTTGTGTTCGCTACCTTGATTTCGTTTACCTGTTCATTTAAAGTCTTCATAACTTATGGGGTTTTAGATTGTGAATGAATTGTGTTATTGATTACGAGTGCAAAGTTAAACCAAATAATTTAATTGTGCAAATATTTTTGCAGAAAAATTCAACCAAATAGTTATATTTAACTTTTATTAACAAACTGAATGGTATAATTGCCCCTTACACCTTAATATAAAAGATAAAGCATATAGTATAATTTAGCCATAGACCATCAATCTTGACTCTTCTTATCCCTGCTGACCTTGATTATACCAGACAGTATAATCGTGATATTGGCATAGCGCGGAATGATAAATCTTGCATCAGGACATAAAAAAGTGCGACCCCGGATTCTTCCGAGGCCGCTTGTAATCAATAACACAATAAGTGTATGAAGGCTTATTGTGTGTCTGCTTTGGGCTTCCCAGCTTTGGCAGACAATACAAAATTAATAAAAAATTTCCATACTTCGATGGCTATGCGTCAAGATTCCGCTTTCTTGGTATCTTTTATTGTAGTCTGCAAAGTTGCCTGAGATACCAGTAGGTTCTGATGGGCATTACCCATCGCGGTTTCCGCACGGGATAGGGCTTCAATCGCCTCTTCAATTTCATTGGCGGCGAGTTCAAGTTCCGAGTTTTGTCTTGACAGCCACTTTGATGCTTTCATCGCTTTAAGCCTGATGCCTACAATCTGAGTGATGGATTCACGAATAGACTGCATCATCTCGCTTTCCTCATTGATAATTATTTCTGTTGTTTCCATATAGTTATGATTTAAAAAAGGGAATATCGGGGTAATGCGTCAACCGGCTGCTTAAAAATCGGCTGCATAGGCAGCCGGTCAACGCTTACAGATGCGTAGGATTCAGCCAAGTTTGGCTAACTTAATCATTTCCTTGAGTACGTCCGTCATGGCTGAGACCTTATCGTCAGCCTTACTCCACAAAGATTTGTAGATGTCGCGGTCATATTCCGTCTTCTTTAAGGTTTCTGCCAGACTCTTGTTTTCTTCTGTCAGTTTTGCGACTTCTTCTTTCAGGGCGGTCAGGGTATCAGCACCCTCCGCAGATGTGGGATTGCCGGTATTGACGGCATCCTGATTTTTGCTTTCTTCTGCCATTGTCATTTATATTTTGTGGTTTATATTTATCCTTTCATTGAGCCCTGTAAATCCAGATAGATGACATGGGTATAATGCTCATATAAAAGGCTCTCTATCATATCTTCTGCCGTTCTCTGATTCAGGGTGACGAAGATAAACATTCTATCCTTATTCCCTGCATCGTTGACAGTGATGTCGTTTTTGGAGAATTGGTCATAAGGGATAGTGCGAGATATTTCTTCCCATTTGCCATTATCTGCAAGTTCCTCAAGATAATCCTCAAGGTCTTTAAGGGATTTTTCAACACGCGCCTTATATTCCGCATCGGTTTCTACAAGTGTAGCAAAATGTGTGTCGCTGGTCTTTACCCATCTGAATATTATCGGTTTCATTTCTCGTTGTCTTTTGCTAGATTATTATAATCGCGCCTATGCACCTCCGGGTAATATACATTCTTGGGATTTCTTCCAAGAATGAGCGTGTTACCGTTATCTTCTATTGCTGGGGCTTTGGGTATATATGCCCAATGTGTAATAGCTCCTGCAAGATATTCATATTCCTCTGCTAAACCCCACGGCAACCGACCATCTTCTTCTTCCTCTTTGAAATATACCAGAATGTCATATACTTGCACCAGTTTCCCGCCATTATCCATAAGGTAGATGACAAGATACTGTCCTGACTTTGGCGGTGCTTCTACATAGATGTCATGCCACTGATTGCTATATAGCCATGCTACACCGGCATTAAAGGCGTTTGTCAACTGTTCCGTCCTTTGGGATATGAAATAATCCTTTGCCGCATAGTTGGCAGCGGCTTCTGCTGATGATATTGGTTTCTTGCTCATTGGTCGGTCTTTGGTCGATGAAACATAGAGCGCAGTTGGTCTTCTAATTTGGGATAGACGCGCAGGATTTCATTGAAGTATTCATCTGAAATGAATAGGGTTTTACCAAGCAAGATTTTATCAAAATCCTCTTTCCACTTGTCAGGCACTGAAAATACATAAGTGCCATAAGTGTTGTCAAACTTATCATCGTAGGTCTTGACAAAATTGGGATGCTTCTCCAATTCTTCTTCTCCATATCCACAATGCCGGTTTCCACCTCCAACGCGGGTATAGACTTCAATATGCTTTTCGTCTTTACTTACGAAGCAATCACGAAAACGGGGATATTCGTCCGGATGCTTACCAAGCATCGGCAAGATGAAGAATGTGGCGGGATTAACGCCATTAATCATGTTGTAAAGGCTCATATCTTTATATCTTTAGTTTATTTCAGTTTCCTTATAATCGAATTGATAATTGGATGTCGGCATAAGTTTTGCCGAGAATCGTATCAGTTTTGTCAGGATAAGATTCAATCTTTCAGCCTGAGATGTTGGCACCCAGAAGAAACATTCCTCTTCGCCATTCCGATATATGGTGTATTTTAAGACTTTCATTGTTACTTGATTTTTTCATTAACTATCTTGGCGATTTTGTTGCAGATACTATGCTTAACATCTTCACCATCAGGTGTGCGGATTTCTATGTCATACACTTCTCCGGCTTTGCTATCCATATCATCAAAAGATGGGTAACACACCGGGTCGGTCCAGTATTCCGTCCATGCACGATAACGCCACGACAGCGAATACTTATAGCTGACCTCGTATTCATCCAATGGCTCATCCAATTCTAACCAGTCATCATCATCGCAACTTCCTTTAGTCCAAGATTCGCCATACTCCGCAGATGGGTCATCATCCGGTGAGATGTTTTCAATCCTTTTCTCCATCACTTTGATAAGTTCATCAGTGATAGCCTTGATAACATCATCAGGGATTTCAGCACGTTCAACGTCTTGCAATATGTCCTGCTCTGCTTTTGTCATCGCGTGATTTTTTTGTATTGTGTTATTGATTACATTGTGTGCCGGGTGAGCCGTAGGTGACGCACCCGGCTAAGAGAATCATGCGTTTGCAATGCGCACAAGATTGGCTTTCTTGAAGCAACGCCACTCCTGCTTTTCAGTATCGTAGTAGGTCTGCAAGGTGTCGTTAGCCTTACGACCTGTGCCCTGTGTAGCCGGTAAGAGGCTTTCTTTAAGTGTGCCGTAAGCCTCGCGTAAAGAGCCATCTACCTTTTGAAAGTAGAACTTTACGATTTTGCCCTGCATCGCGCTTTTCAGCTTGAAGTTGCGCCATGCGACTTTAAGTGCCTCGCCCATAGTGAAGCCGTTGCGCTTCACAAACGCCCATGCCATCGACATGATTTCTTTCAGGTTATTTCTTGTTGTCTTCATACTCCTTATTATTACAGGGTGAATAACTGTCTTTCTTAATCACGATGCAAAGTTATAAGTTTTATCTTATACTACCAAATATTTTATTAGTTTTATCTAATCATTTAACAACTATTAACAAATAGGGGTAATTTTAAGGTATAAATTAACATTTAAGCAAAATTATTCGTTATATCTAATATTTTATTTTGTAGTTTGAATATTTTTTACTAATTTTGCACCATCTAAACATACAGTTAAAACTTATGGCAAATAATTTTATAAGAATCGTAATGAAGGAGCGAGGATGGACTGTTGAACGTCTTGCCTCGCAAATGACCGGAAGGAATGGTCAGAAAGGCATTACTCAAAGCGCAGCATCCCAAATCATAAATGGGAATCCAACATTGGCTACGCTTCAAGAGATTGCGGATATAATAGGTGTGCCGGTAGGTGTTCTTGTCTGCCAAGAATATACCAACACTTTTACCTGCCCAAACTGCGGAACTACATACAGGTTAAATCCTACCGTGGTGGCAAATGATGATTCACCAAAATCATAGATAGGTCAATGGATTGTTCATCGTTAAAGAAATTGATAGAGTGTAAGGACGGAAACATCACTGTCATGTATAAATCGCCCAGATGCTTGCGTGATAGGTTCTACTTGGTTTATATGATTGTGTTTGGTGATGGCTCTTACTATATAGGTAAAAGTAATGTGGGTTATCAACGGATGCAATTTCATTGCAAAACAAAACTTGGGAAAGTGAAAGATAACTATCTCCCTAAGTTGGCATCAGCTTTTAAGAAGAATGATGATTTTTCTATATATTCACTTTCAGAAATCAATTCTAAGGATGAGCCAGATGAAAATGACTTTTTGGCAGTATTTCAACCGCCATTGAATACAAATCTATGTCAACAAAGTAAGCCTTACGGAAATGGAAGGATAAAAGCAGTCCAAATTTTCAATAAAATAAACAACAAACAATGAAAGCATTTTCAATTCAGCAGCCGTGGGGGTCTTTGATATGTGCCGGTATCAAGGATGTGGAAAACCGCAAATGGGCATTGAAGGCAACCCCTCTGACTGTTCTTATTCACGTTGGGGCGAAACGCCATAAAATAGACGAAGACACCATGCCTTTGATATGGGCTAATCCCATAGAAGATGCGCAGACGATGGGGATTATAGGTAAAATCAATGATATGCCGACATCTGCAATAATAGGTGTGGCGACCATAGACCGGTGCGAAGAAGAAAACTTTTCTATATGGGCGCAGGATGGCCCCGGCGCGGAATACAAATGGGTCATGCGCGATGTAAAACTATTCAAAGAACCGATTCTGAATGTTAAGGGTAAGCTCGGCATATTTGAGATACCTGAAATCACACCTGACAATCTGCCTGAATGTGTGAATGTGCAGCCTATTCAGCGCGATGGCAAGCATCTGACCATACCTGTTGCCCGTGAGCTTTTCAATCTTATTCAGGATGGAGAAAGCGATACCCTGAATTTCAATCTAAGCGACCTCAACCAGCCGTTGTTTGCAACCAAGACCCTAAATCCCAAACCTACGGAATCAGTGACCCTCGTCTGCGGTGATGAAAGCATCGACGCGAATGTAACACATTACGCCATTGAACCGGTGCTTGATAAGAAAGGTGAAGTAATCACTTACACCGATGCTTTTGACCGCGATTATAAGTGGTATCGTGTGGTAATAAGGATTGAATGATATGAAGAAATCAGAAATGCGAAAAGCCTTTGATAAGGCTATCAGGAAATTGAATGAAGCCGATTGCGCTGTTCAGGAATTTGCTTCATATTTAGTATTTAAGGGCTATCCTTTGGATAGAGAACCTCAAGTCTCAGCCGTGGATGAAACTTGTATTATCATTACAAAAGAAGAAGGATTTGGCGGAATGGATGAAATGTCGGCAGAAGAAGCGATGGTTTTGATGGAAACAAAAGGTTGTATCACGCCAGATGACTTCTGATAAACAAGTACCATAACCAAAATAAAAGATATTGCCCGGTGGAATAACCATCGGGCTTATTATATGCCGGAATGGGCCACCACCTCACGATGCCGGCCATCCCTAAAATGAAAAAAGTATATGTCTATTCCGTCAGTACAAAAGCGTCAAATCCCGCATCCCTCAGTTCTTTCAGTCGATACTCCTGCAATGGTCGCGGTTGTTGCCCCGGTCGTTTGACTTCTACGAATGATGCTTTGCCATCCTTGAGGAGCATAAGGTCAGGAAATCCTCCCTTATTACATAGACTAATCTTGACAACTATATAGCCATCTGCTTCATATCGCTTGATGATATTGCGCTGGATGACGCTTTCTAATGGGTCTGTCTTCTTTTTTTGAAACATATAGGATGATTTTATATCAGATTGGGAGTCTTCCGCGAAGTTTTGATTTATAGTAGGCAAAGGTATAATCCTGCTTGCCATGAACTGCATCAAGAATATCCTGCTCTATGCCGCAGTCGGAACAGATGAAGTATATCTGTGCCGGGGTAGTACGTTCTTTGGATGACAGGCGATTTCTGCCCTGTTCATAAGATAGGTAGGAATACTCAAGATTGTAGAAAATAAGCGCATCGGCAGTATCAAGACGAACACCCTCCCTCGCGCTTCGCACTTGACCAAGAAAAACCATATCATTGCCTTTATGCTGCTGAAAGTCTTCCGGCACGTCAGTCCATATAGGAAATGCCTTTTTCAATAGGTCTAACTCCGTCTTATAGACATAGAAGATTGCGATTTTCTTGCCGACGAAGTAATCACGGATGTATTTTGCCTTTGAATAGTCGGTGATTATATGCGTTCCGCACTCGTCAATCACGCTGCCGGATGATAACTGGTGCAGCTTAGACATCAGCTTTGCTGGGGTATCGCCCAAGATATTGACATCATCCCACGAAAGGATTTTCTTTTTCTTGAGATGGGTCAATGCGTTTTCAGTCCATTTAGACATTGGTACTGTCAATGTGTATTCCTCTATCTTAGCATCAAATCCCGCCTCTTCCTGAGAAAAGTCGATAAACAGTTTCTTAGTCACTGCATCAATCTTATCCTTACGGGCTTTTGAGTAGTCGTTAAGGACGTGACCTCCCACCTTTTTCAATCCCGGTTCCACATATACTTTCGCCCATTTATAGAAAGTAGTGAATAGATTGAATGGTGAGAAAGAACTTACCCAAAACTGATGATACAACTGCGAGAATGATTCTGGGGTTGGTGTACCTGAAAGGTAGATAATCGGCAATCCCTTGCATAGCATCTTGACTAATTTTGTGCGCTGGCTGGGTTTGGGAAAAGAGCCGAGCCGGTGCGCTTCATCAAGGATAACAAGGTCATAGTGTTTTCCGAGGCACTTCTGAGCCGATTCATAGTTGATGGCATCCATTGTAAAAGTAGGACGCATCATGTTATAATCTGCATAGATACTTCGTAGGGCTCTAACAGTTGATAAGACAAGTACGGATTTTGCGCCATACTTCAAGGCAGCCGCCAATGCCGTCAGGGTCTTGCCTGTACGACATTCCATAGCCATATAGCATATCTTATACTGCTCAAGCAACTGCGCTGCCTGTGTCGATATTTGGTCTTGATAATCGCGTAGTTCTAACATAGTCTTTTATCTAAGTTTTGGATTGGAGCGGATTCGCCACCATTCTTCTGCCGGTTGTTGCCACGGATAGATATAAACCTTTCCTAAATCGTCGATGTTGGCTATGCAGAAAGAGGCACGTTCTGGGATAAATCTTACTACCTTATGATTCTTTCCATTGACTGTGAAAACATCACCCTCATAGATTCCTTTGCCGTTGCTGTCGTTGATGCCGATATACTGACCGATGGTATCCGGGTCAACGGTACAATCTTCTACAACGAATCCGAAATTATCAGTTGCGAACTCAACTACATTGTTAAAGATAACTTTCCTTTTATCTTCAATGAATTTAAGATTGAACCGGTAATCAGCCAAGTTGCCGTGAAGCCATTTGCCATCCTTGAGGCGTTTGCCCCTAAACATTATAGTTCTTTCCATTTCCCATCTGCAAATTCAGGTTGAAAGACATCACCGATGACTGTTATATCGTTTCGGTAAGATTTCCACATTTCGCCAAGGGTAGCGCAGGTGTAGTTGATAGTTGGCTGCTTGCCGTCTGCATTGATGAAAAAGCACGTCATATAAGGATGCCACATCACCACGCCAGTAAGTGAACCAACTCGCACAACATCGTTTTCAAATATTTCCTTTCCCTTGCAGTCTTTAAGACCTGTGAACTGGGATGCTGTCATAGACCTTACATCCTCAAATTCACCGCACATCACGTCAAGAATACCAATCCGGGTAGTTATCTCATCGTCATAGATGATTCCGGATTCGGTAATCCATTCATCATTGTCCTGTCGCTTTCCACGAAATAATAACGGTGTCATATCCTTTTATCTATTATTGAGGTCTTCCAACATTTCTTTGATAAGAAAAGATACTGAGCTTACATTGGATTTAACTGCCATATACAATCTTAATAGGTCTTGCCAGAACATACATATTTCTTTCGTGTAAGCCTTACAACGTCCGTCAAAATATAGCACGATTTTATCAATGTTACATTTATCCTTAGTGACACTAAAACTGAATTTGGATATTGCAGAATCTTGAGTATAAAAATTGCCAGAATCATCTCGCGTCCAATATATCTTTCCCTCTTTGGTCAGTTCGGTAAGTCTTTGGATAAAGCGCACCAATAAGTCAGTATCTTCACAAATGTATTCCCTCATAAAATGAAATATTAAAGATGGCGGGCGACCACGTTAAGCACCCGCCACCGGGTTATTACTTTGTTACCTTGATGAAGTCGGGCGCGATGCCATAGAGCGGAGTCTTTCCATCCCACTTTTCTATGAATTGCTGTTGCAGGATTTCTTTTGTAAGACCCTTTGACTTGATTATCATCTGTTCGGTCTGGAGTTGCTCAAGTTCGTTGCGCTTGCGCTGTTCCGCAATCTTCTGGTCAAGAACTGAGATATTGGTATTCACCTCGTTTCGACTGTCTATCTTGTCACGCACCTTTGCAGAAAATTCAAGTTGGGCGGAGAATGTAAGTAGCTTTAATCCGCGTTTCTCAAATTCCTTTTCAACTACATCTTCAAGTCTTTTCTCAAAGATAAGGGAGCCGCCATCAGCCATAAGGCTATCCGTTTTATGCTTTCGGCTTTCTTCTTTGATAAGGTCAAATATCCGGGGTTCAAGGATGTTGTCTTCAAGTGACTGCATAAATCCGTCTTTGCCGGCTTCTGTTTCCGCTTTGTCGATGTGTTTGTTGTCGAATACCACATCAATGGCGCGGTCTTTGATGACCTTATAAGAGTAGGTGGGACGGGCGTTAAATTCCGTATTGTCGGCAGCCTTGAGTGTTACCGGCTCTGAAAACTCGCCTCGCTAGTCGAAGAGCGGCACCTGAAAGAGTTCCGTTCCCATTTCCCAAGTGGATACCTTGCCGGATACCACCTTGAAGTCTGCTTTGCCCTCCTTGCCGTAGTTTTCCATAAGGACACCGGCATAGTTGGGGGCGACACGTTCACATGATGCGAACACAAGAACGGCTATGATAGCCGTAAGAAAGAATCTAATCTTTTTCATTGTCTTCTGTGTTGTTTGATGGTTTGAATATGAAGTAGAGCGCAAGGATGACACCAATCACCATAAGGGCGATTCCAATCCAAGCGTCAACGTGGTTAAAGATACGATTGCCGATAAACAGCAGGGCGATGACCGCCAAGACTTTCAGAACTGATGATGCTTTCATAAGCTGATGATTTAATCATAATCTGAATTAGGGATATAGAAGCAATCACAATTCGCGTCATGGGCGATTCCTACGCCTATATCACCGTCATCATATAGCAGATAGGTATGACCCTCATAATTGAACTTTGTTATGTGGGAGGCACATTCCTTATCGTGAAGTTCCTGCCATTCTGCGTGTGTAGCCGGTTTGCAGGAGATAGCCAATCCAATCATGGCTACGATGAATAGCAAGGCAACCAAGAAGATTGCCTTTGCTATCCTTTGCATTGTGATAAGTCTATTCAGCATTGTTGTCAATGTCTTTGGGTTTGAAGCAATAGTCAGCCCATATCTCAATGAACTGGCGACCGAAGTATTTTGCCAATTCTTCCGATTTGACGGCAAGGCGAGAGCCGAAATTCGCGTTCGCATTCGAGAAAGCGTTCCTCGAGTGCGCGGAGCCGAGACCGCAAAACGAGCCGTAATTCGCATAGCCGCCCCAAAGCAGCAGGCTGATTTCTTTCTTCCTTTCTTCGGTCATTTCGTCGATTTCTTCCTGTGTGTAGAGATAGAACCACGGATACCAACGATATTCGTTTTCGGTAAATTCCGGCTTCCATCCCTCATTCAGGGCCGCAGCGATGATGCGAAGTTTCAGATAGGCGGCAACATCCGCTATTTCCTTTGCGTCAACGGCTGCCATAACATCATGCTCAAAAGCATTGTAGGCTATGACGCAGGGATGATTCTCACCGAGGATGTTGCAAGCGTCTTCAAACGTCTTGACCCTTTCGGTGATGGGTCGGTTGTCGATAACTTCTTCCGTGTCATCAACGAGTTTCAGGGTATCGCCAACCCATACTGCCTTTTTACCTTTGGGGATTGGTGGCAGGGCGAAGCCAGTGGGTGATGCCGGTTTCAATTCTTTCAAATCTTCTTCTTTCATTTGGTTTATTTATTTGGGGTTAAAGTTTCTTGTTAGGTGTCTTTTTCGGCAATGGTATTGGCTTCCAATGTGTGTAATAGGAGTGCTTTTCTATATCGCCAAGCCAATCATCCTGACACACGGCTTCAATATCATTATCTTCTGCATCATAGATAAGAAAAGGCATATTGTCGAACATCTCATAAAGGCACTCATCAGTAGCAAAGCCATCCTTATCTCGATGTATCTCTGCCCAGAATCCCATTCCGGCAATGAAGTCATCCTCGCTATTTATGCGGTTGTGGTCATCCTGTTGGATGTTTTGGGAGTATTGCTTTGCGAATCGCTTTATTAAGTCGGTAGGCTCTTCCTTAGAATCATCCTTGCTATTATGATAATACTTGTCATAGAAGAGCCGTAGCGGTTCATCGGAGCGCATCATCGTACCGTTGAAGTCACCGCATACGACATCACCACATCTTTGTGATTCCTTTCTTATCCTTACAAAACAAGATTCAACGCTTGCACCGGGATTAAATTCAATCGTCTTCATATCATTGTAGATTTTTGATAACAGGGTCATCATCCCCATCATTGAAATGCACCTTTAATTCGGCTTCCGTTGCTTTCTCACAGTCGGCATACATCGCATCGTAGCACATATCATCCTCTATGCTTTCTCGCTTGCAGATAAACCAGAACCTTTGAGGGTCTTCATCGTTCCAATGGCGATTATCATAGATGAACCACTGATGGATGTCGCTATCATCGCGTAAGGCTGCAAGCGCGAAGAATAACTCCTCGTTATCCTTGCAATCAAAGATGTAGTCTGACAGATTCTTTTCCTTGACACAGTAGAAAGACCCACGCTCAACAACCACGCAGAACTTGTTGTCTTTATTCCGGGATGCCATCTTAGGCGAACACGCATTTGGATGCAAGCCAAAATGTATCAGCTTACGCCATATCCGGGGGTTACTGTCATGTATAGCGCAGATTGAAGTGAAGCCCATTACTTTATCGGTTTTTGGATTTTGAATAGAGGTATTCCATTCAGGCTACTGAACCAAGACATTGTACCATCTTCGACCATGCCGTTCAATGCCGTCTTCACAAGTTCATTCATCGCCCGTTGAATGTCAAGCATGGATACGTTGACCGGCTCACGATGCTCGGCAGCACGTTTATCCTGCAATTCCTTGACAATATTATAGGTGATTTCTTGAAGTGGGGTCATTGCTTGAGTCGTTTGATTACGTTGGCGATTTGCTCATTGTCAAACCCAAGACTCTTCATCGCCTTTTGTATTTCGTCAGACGTGAAGCATCTTTCGCCAGAAAGTTTCTTATCGTTATCCATAATTATACTTTTTTCATTCTGCCAATACTCATTAATAAGTATTGACACTGCAAAGGTAAATAATATTTGTGTGTTGACAAAATAAAATACTGATTAAAATAAGTATTTAACATTATTTAATAAACCTATTTAGTTTATATCGGTAGGATTTGCTAACTTTGCAGTGAAAAAGAAAGGTTATGGACAGAAACAGCATCAAACTTCGTATCCGCGAGATACTCGCCTTAAAGGGGATGACCAACAGGGCTCTTGCAGATAAGATACAGGTAAGCCCACAATACGTTTCAAATATACTCAATGGAAGTGCATTGTCGTTAAATGCGCTATGTAAGATTGCCGATGCCCTTGAAGTGGAGTTTGGCGACCTTTTCGTATCATCTTTCACCCCGGATTCTCCATTTGAAAATGAATTTGGGGCGATGGTGAAATGCAGGCGCGGAATCTTTACGGCATCCAATCTGAACGAGTTGCAGGATATTGTAAATACCTTATCCAATCGCTCCAACAACGCCACACAACTGATGAAAGCGACCCTTGAAAGGATGCTAAGGTTTCCAAGCGGAAAGGACGTCGCATTAATATCGGAGCTGATGGCAAACCTTTCGCTTTGTATGAATCTGTCAGAATGGAGGGATTACTATAAAAAGACATTAGCCGACTTGCTGCCGGCTAATTTCCAAGTGGATTACAGATACCTATCCACATTTATGTCAAGGGATGACATTCTCTCTTTTGAAAGGTCACTCCTTTGAATTTCTTTTGTTTCTTCTACGGCGTTCTGCCATTTCCTTGCCTGTTGTCTTGTTGACTTTCACGCCTGTCAGTGGATGAATCTTATCCCTTTGCATCACAAGCAGATTTCGGAATGGTATTTTATGGACTACCTCATCATAAGTAAGGCCGAGAGCTTCCATAAAAGATGCGATTTGACCGAGCATACACTCATTGCCAATCATTTCGGTTTTGCTACCAGCAGTCTTGCGCTCTTCTGTAAAGCTGATAGCCTCATAAAATTTGTGGCTTCTATCATAGAAAATCCGGCTTCAATACCATCCACTATTTCCGTAAGGCTTCCTTTCGCAAGCTCTTCGCTTAATTCATCGTTTTCCTGAATAAGCCAAGACAATGCTTTGGCAAGGTTTTCCGCTTTGGAAAGACATTTAAGGATGTCACGCAATGTTGTACCCTCGCCATAGTCACATAGCCAATAGGATGCACCTGCAATCTTGGCTATCGTAGGCGGTTCTATGATGTAGGATTTATCATTTACGATGACCGTCTTGTAATCCAGACCAATGATGGCACTTGCTATCATCATAGCACCATCTTTCTTGTTAGATTCTTCCATTTTGGTAAATTTAATAATAATGGGGTACGTCATAGGCGTACCCCAAATCACTTTCACATACTAATCGGATGAAACATCAGGAGCCGGCTTCTGTAACTTCCGACATATCGAACCAGTATTCAGGCATGATTGCCTCATTGTCCGGTTCCATCATGGTGCCGATTACAGCAAGACCGATAGCACCATCGGTGTTTGCCTCGCGGCTCCTTACGTTTGCATACGGAAGCACCACATACTGATTGTCTTCCGTCAAGGCGATAAGTGCCTTCTGGATTTCGACGATACCGCGAGGACGCTTCCACGATGTTGCGGTTGCTACGCCACCGAGGAACTCGGCCTTGGTAAAGTAGTCATACTTACCGATAGTCCAGTTGAAGGTGACTTCGCCCATCGTTTTTGTTCCCATACGGTAGATTGAACCGGTGAGCTGATTGCGGTAGCCGTCCTGCTGGGCTTCGGTTTCCTCAAGAGTCCATGTGTCCTGATGAACATTCTTGACCTCCTTAGTTGTCGTTGCCTTGAGCAGAGCTGCCAGAAGTGCGCCGGTAAGGTCGGCAGTGATGTTGCTGGGGTCTGTATAGAACAGACGCTTGATGCCGATTGCTGAGATTTTGGGGGCGTTTTCGTTAACTCGTTATAAGGTGTTTAAGGGTTAATTATTCCATTGTGTTCATTGCCTTGAAAAGCACTTTGACATTTATGTAGTGAGCCTTTAGGTCTTTGTTCTCAAGCGGTCTTGTTGACTGCACCACATACTTGTATGTCGTTCCGTCAAACTCACCAGTGCCATGAAATGACTTTATCGCCATCCTTTCAAGTTCATTCAGACGGATAAGGTCTGCATTGCCCTGCTTGGTATCGGCGACAAAAAGATTGACCTCAAGAAAGCCCTTTTTCCAGATGGAATCGGGGGATTGCTCTTTTGGATGTATCACCACACGTCCTTTCTCATCGACAATGCCGGTTGGAACATTGCCATCCTGAAAGACGGGCAGTCCAAAGATTGCGCTGTCTTTATAAAGGATATTTGCTGCGTCAGTAGTGGTAATCATTTTTTCTTAAATGCTTTTCTAAGTTTTTCTTCCGCGAACAGGGCCGCACCGCCTATCACATCTTTTCCGTTTGCCTCAAGTTCATCGGCATAACCACTGTCATTATAAAGAATCAGATTATTGTTGTCATCAACTTCGTAATGATTGCTTGCGCGGGTCTTGCCGGTGACATCATGGTAATCGCCATTTTCAACAGCGTATTCAACCGCTTCCTGACCGATTTCCTCTACTTTCTTGCGAACCTGTCGGTTGAATTTTGAGAAAGCCGGACGGACATCCTTAAAGTCGAACTTACACATAGATTTCGGCATACGGCAGATAGTTTAGTGTCTTGGTCTTGATGATATGACCCTCGCCCCGGATACTTCCGTCTTCCCTCAAGCACCGTATATAATCGCCTGTCATTATGTCCGGGGTGTTGCCATCAAGGACAATATGATATGACGGAATGACTACTGTGCCATCGGATAGCTTGACTTCTTTATCACCATTGTCATCACATCTGCACTTGCATACCTCAGACCATTCTTCGGCTGATTCGCCTGTAATGGGTCTTCCGTATTCATCATTGACCTCTCCGGCAATGACGCGCTTCTGCAATGTATGTGGGGCATAGTTCATAGTTACCAGTTATCAGTGCGGTCTATAATGGAAGATATGCCAAGTAAATCCAAGATGTCTTCATTGGGGGTGATGCCCCATTTGCGACAAAGCCATAGATAATACTTGCCTACGGATTCATAATTCCATGACATTGAAAAGCCACTTTCGCTTACGTTAGACAGCCGGGGAGCAAGAATGCACTCCTCAAGGGTCTTTGTCAGTGCCACACCTACAACTGACGGTTCTATCGCCATGACATCAGCGTCAAGGTCAAGACCGGTCGTAATAGACAAATCGATAAGTTGAGCCTCAGATATTCCGTAGGCTTTCAACTTATCGGATATGTAAGCGCGAATGGTCATAGGGGTTATTCGTTGTCGTTGGAATCGTTTTCAGTTTCTGATTCGGTTTCAAATTCAGCGTTTTCATCGGCTGCCTGAGCATCGTCAGGGCTGGGATTGGCATCTTCGCTTTCGGATGTGGGTGCCTCCGCTTCTATGGGATTTTCCTTTTCCTTTTTGGAAGACTTGCCTTTACCCTTGCCTTTGCCGGATGCCTTTACACCACCATTCTTTGCTGGAGTCGGGGTTGCTGAATCATTGCCGTTGTCTACGGGAGCTTCTTCAAGGGGTTTGACAAGACCGCGAGCGGCCAAAGCCACTGCACGGTCATTGTCAAATTCCTTTACTTCTCCGGGCGCGTAGATAACCTTGTGGTCATGCTTTGCGCGGAAAGGTACGAGGACGATTGCTTTCATTCCTGAACTGTCTGGGTGTCGAGCGTATAGATACGGTCAACATTGTTCAACACAGGCACAACCATCGCTTCGGCAGCGGTGAACTCGCGGAGCGGGTCGGTTGTGGAATACTTCTTGGCAAGGATGAACTCATCGGCTTTCTGATAAACCACACCGTTGACGGGGCGGTTTTCCTCTGCCAGCGTAGTCCATACGAGGTCGCCAAGTTCCTCATCGCAGACAAAGGTCATTCCACCTTTCTTCCACGGCTTATGCGACTTCTTATCGCCGTTGATTTCTGTCTTGATGGTGCGGTTCACGCGAGTGAGCTTAACGCCCCACTTCTTCATAAAGACCCCTGAAACCGTCTCAAAGTCAAGGACAGGAACGGTTGTGCCGGCGGTCAGTGCGATGCCCTTGTCAAAGGCATACTGATTGCGAACCTGATTGTTACGATAAAGAAGCTGGAGGGCTGTCTCATCAAGATAGATTTCAGTGATGGTGTTACCATCCTCCTCTGCCTTGTCGAAGACTTTCTGAATGTCGTCAAGAGGAGTGGATGTTGCCGTGTTCCAAAGGTCGGAAACAAGGAACTGATTCTCTTCGTAGAAGTTCATGTCGATGCGGACACCGGTGCCGTTGCTGCGCTCGGAAACACCTACGCCAGAAGAAAGCTCCGAAAGGAAGATGTCTTCAATACGCTCCCATACAGCCTCTATACAACGAGCCACGTCGTTGAATATCTTGTCGATGATAGTCTGGAGCGGAACGTTCTGAACAATCATCGCGTCCACGTCCTTCATCTGCTTTTCAGTCAGATAAAGTTTCAGACCGAGCTTGGGAATGTCGCCGGAGATGGTTTCGATGGTGTCACGGCTCTTGAGCGGAAGCTCCGAGTCAAGTGCCACTACATCGGCAGCCACACGGGTGTACTGGGCAAGGATGGATGCCCAACGACCATCAAGCGAGAACTGTGTGCGAAGTTTCTGCTTATAAAGATAAGTAAACTCGCGATTCGCACTGTTCGCGTTTTTCTCGTTCATGCGTTCCACGATAGCCAGCACAAGGCCGGGAAAGAAACGCTTGGTGTAATCGTAAAAAATTGACTGTGTAACTCTGATTTAGGCCTCCTCGTCCTGTTCAAAAGAAATGTTTTTAACTGCGGCCGTGAAAGCGTCCATGATGCTATCCATAGGATAGGGAGTCAGGGTGGGATTCACGATACCATGAGTCATGATGCTCGCGGCGGGCTTGTCTTTGCTGATGGAGCGATAAAGCACACCAACATACTTTGCGCCCGTAGGAAGTGTGTCATAGCCGGCGGGGGAAGCAGGAGTCTCACCGACAGCCTCGGTAGCCGCCTTGATAGGCATAGGCGCGTAGTTTCCATCGGCTTTCTTGATGATGACGTGACCGGCATAGATGTTGTCTTCGGGATAGTCTGAGCAATCCAAAGTACGACCACCGGGGATACCGCTGAAATACTTACGGATTACGACTGAATCTTTTCCGAAGACCACCTTTGTTCTTTTGGGTGTAATGTCATTCTTCATAATCACAGTTGGGGTTAAGGGTTGTTACTTTACAATGCTTGCAGCCATAGAAGCAAGTTCCTCTTTCGTGGGGTCGTTGCCACTCATGGGGAAGATGTTCTTAGTCCCCGGCAGGAGATTGGTATTGATGTTGTTCGCAACCTTTGTAAGAGTTTCGGTGATGACTTCATCGGATGCGTCTTCCGCAAGAGTGAAGCCCTCGTCGATACGCCACTGGGGAACGCCCAACTCTTTGGCTTTTGCCTGTATCATCGCAGTGCGTGCTGCTTTGGCTGCGGCAGCTTCCGCTTCGGCATTCTTGTCGGATAGTTCTTTGACCGTCTTTCCAAGTTCCGTATTCTTGTCGGTAAGAGTCTTGATGGTGGCAGTGTACTGAGCCTCGCGCTGCTTGTTGGCTTCTTCCATCTCCTCCATTCTCTTCAAGACGGATGCCATGTCATTGTCCGGCTGGGGTTTGGGTTCGCCTTTCTTTTTGGCTTCCTCCTCAGCCTTTTTGCGGGCTTCTTCTGCTTCCTGCTCCTTTTTGCGAGTTTCTTCTTCATGCTTTTTACGCTCTTTTTCAAGCGCGTCTGTGACACGCTTATCGTTGGCTTTCTGAAGACCCTCCAACTCTTTACGCTGACAAGCCACAACAGCATCGATGTTATCGTCAGTCACAAGACCGGTGGCTGCAAGGGACTCGGCTTTTGACATCAGATATTCATCGCCTAACCCAAGAGAGGAATACTCCTGTTTTAGTTTTGCAAAGATTTTAGCTTTCATTGTTGTAATTTTGGGATTTCGTGATTAAACTACGCTAAGATAGTACGAATATTTCCGTACACGTTAATATTGGATTGCATCAGTTGCGACTATATTGTTATGGTCGTAAGATTAAGCAAATAAGTAAAAAAAGACGTATCGTTTCACAACGACACGCCCTGCAAAAGTACACAAAGTTAACAATCTTTTTACCTTAAAACATTATCTCGTCTATCCGGATGTAATGATATGTGTAGTCATCCGGGTAAAATTCAACTTTTCCGTTTGAAGTCATAATGATGTAGCGGTCATCCGCGCATTTATCCACGATGCCTACATAATGGGATACGTTCTGACCCGTCGGATAGTTTTCGCGGAGCAGGATATTCAGTCCTACGACATCATTTGCATTGTGTAGTCTTTTCCAATTCGCCATATCATCGTGATTCAAAGATGTTATAATCTGCATTTACGCAAGAATCAAGCCAGAAAGTGAAGTCATCGCCAAGATAGTCAATGATGCTCTTCTTCCAATAGACTTTATGACCCCGTTTGTCAAGGATATGATTCCATTTGTCAACCATCTTTTTCAAGTCATCCTTGACAGGCTTCACGCCACCGCTCATCAAGCCGACTTTGAATAGATGGCAATATGGCAATGCCTTTTCCATCACCTTTTCAGAATATGCAAGTTCAACAATCGGCTCAATGCTTGCAAAGGTATGAAATCCGTAAGCATTACACAAAGCCATTGTGCTGATTCTTTCATCATTCGTGCTTGCTCCCGGCTCAAGGTCATCCCGTCCGGTCAGGGTGAAGCCTATCGCTATTTTGTCGGTATAGTCGATGAAGACTGATTTTGCTGTTTCCATCCATACGTCAGTATCCCACCAATCGGCACACTTGGTAAGAATCTGAACCGGCACATCGTTCTTTAGTGCCAATTCAGCAGCGCGTAATGTCAGTTCAAGGGTCTTGCCCGGAATCATGGGGTCAGTGGTGAAACTGAAAAAGACTCCTGATTTCCGAAGCTCACAGATGTTTGCCATCATCTCTTTTTCAAAGATGGATAAGGCATGGTCGAAATCCCTGAAACACTTCTTGAGCTTCGGTTTTTTCGTCCAGACGTGACTGAATACCCCACGCTTGCAGAAGCAATAGGAACAGTCGTTTGAGCAGCCCGTAAAGAAGTTGCAGGCCCACTCGGAATATTCACCTGCTTTGCCAGTCGGCTTATACAGGGCTTTGCCTTTGAATGATTTTGTTTCTGATGTGTTCATCGTTTCTTTCTTTAATGTCGGCTATCCATTTTGATATAATTGCATATCTCGCAGATTCCAGCGTTGACGGCATCATTGTAATCATCATAGTAGTCATCGCTATCAAGATAACTGCCATCAACCAAGTCAAGGTAATCATAGAACCATTGACCTGTCAGCAGGGATTTGCTTATGCGCAAGCTGACACATCGCACATCCCTAAGATATTCCTTTGCCTTTTGTAGAATGGGGCGGTCTATCATATTTTCATATTCGCTACCCCAATGTTCAGGATTTGATGACAAGCCCACATAGACCTTATCATCACGAATATGGTAATGGGTATGCGTAGGCACATTGTAGCCTATGCCTTTCAGTGCTTTGGCAGCCTCAAGGCTCACATAATCCTTATCGGAAAGTTCTTTATTTGCTACCATATTCTCAGTCGATATAGAAGTTTACGTTAACTGGGATTTCTGCCGTATCGCCTTTTGCGATTTCTCGTTTCAGTGCATAGATGATGGAATCGCGCACCTCTATGCTGAGTTTGTATTCTTCTATGTTTGCTTCGTAGGCGCGTCTAAGATTTTTCACTTCCGCATCAATCTCGGTAAGCTCTTTATCCAGCGCAGACGCACTGGGATGGTTGCGACCGACCGACACACCGCTCAGAAATCCAATCGCCAATAGAACGATGGTGAACACGATGAAGCTAATCCATTCTCTTGCTGTGATTTTTGTTTTTTCTGTTTCTTCCATTTCTAATATCGTTTATTATTAAGTTGGGGTTGTCATAACGATTGCCTACAATCTCGCACAAACGGTCATCATCTGCGGTTGTTGTCAAGGCGTGAAGCGGGAATCCACCATAGATATGTTCATTGCACTCTTCAACGGAAGCGTAGAACATACCATCCCGGAATGTCACAAGGTAGTTACGCCTTTTTGAATGGATGACATCACCTTCAAAAATCTTGTTGCCATTCTTATCTTGGAGTCCTGTGTACTGTCCGGCGGTGTCATATTCAATTTCGGATGTATGGTCATCTTGAGTTACAATAGCGATGCGCTCTTTATCAGAAGCACAAATCAGTTCGCCATATAACCAGATATTTGTGCCTTTCCATTTACCTCTGAATAATATTTCTCTCATAGTCCTTTGATTTTTGGCTTGAATCCCGCTTTCAATATCACGTCAAGAAAAGGATATTTTTCCCTCGCTTCCGAGATGGCTTCGTGGTCAATCCGAAGAAGCTCGTCATGGGGAACTTCCGGCAGATGCTTTTCTACAAACATATAACCGGATACCACGGTCTTACCATCAGATTCAGATACATTCACCCTTATGGCACCGGACATCACCAATGTCAAAAGGATAGACTGCATCACTTTCCATTTGGCTTCTTCTACACCATAAGGCGTATGGTCTGCAACAAAGCCTATGCCGAGTTTCTTCAAACCGGGATTCAGTTCACTTTTTAGGTCGTTTTCATTCATCATCTTTCTTCGCATATTTGTTGTACTTCCGTTTGCTTGACTGTTCAATTACAAACTCCTGCATACTTTCTAAGAAAATCTTTGATATAGGCGTATCCCTTTCCACTTCATCAGAATTAAATTGATGGGCGCGTCCAACACGTTTACCATCTTTCACATCTTTGATGGAAAAGAACCAATAGTATTTATGGGTCAGAACCGCCCAGAATATCACGATGGCTTCTTTTAGTCGATACATAGATTACAATTTTTCAAATTCAACTTCAAGGGCTTCCAACTTCTCCGAAAGTATCCTTTCAATGTCTTTGTCTTTGACGAAACGACCGACCGCTCTTCTTACAAGCTCACCATCATCAGCAGATGACCCAGCAAGTGACCCATGAAACCTTATGGGTTGTTTCCTAAGAACGGCAATAGCATCCGTCAGCAATTCAATATCGCATCTTAATTCGTGGGCTTTATTCAGCCGGTTATACTCATTTGGGGTCATATCGGTATAAATTAGAATCTACCATTTCTGTTAGCCCTGCGTTTCTCATCATCGGTTGCCTGTTTCTTTGGAAATAAGCCGTGCCACTTGCCGGGAACGACCATCCGGGATGTTGAACCATCCGGCTTGCGGACAAATTCAACACGTCCACATTCTGAACAGAGAGCCTTATGCTTGTAGTCTTCCAATGTCGGATGATATTCAAGGTCATCAGAAACACATCCTAAGTCAAGACTCCAATAACTTGAAGTCGCGGTGTTGTCGATGCAGCCACATTTGGCGCAGAGGAATAGAGGCATAATTATCCGATTACAATGATGTTTTGGTCTTGGTCATAATTCACATCGTTTACTTCCACAAGATTGAAGAAGTTGCCATCAATGAAGATTCCGGCATCGTCCGGCATATTCTCAATGGCTTTTATAAATGCTTTCTTATCCATATAGTGTTATCTTTTTTTTGGAAAACTGGTGGCGTAGGAAAAGGAAGCGAATCTACGCCACCGAAACCTTTTCTACACTTGGCAGATAGGCATATCCTTATTCAGTCACAAGTTCCCAGTCCTTTGCGAAAATGTCACTGATGCTTGCGACCCAACTATCGGCTCGCCCGGTCTGACGGTTGTAGATAAGGCACTGTGATGTATAGTCGATGTGCTTTGCAGATTCCATGATAAGCCTCTTAGCCTCTTCTGGAACTGACTGCATACCGGGGATGATTTCTGCGCGGATGTCGGTAGGCACTTGCTTGAAGACCATAAGACCTTTGCCGTTCCATCCCTCACGCCGTAGTACGAAGCCTTTCTCCAGCAGTGTGATTGCGACACCGAAAGAGAACGTACCCATACCGCCTTGCCCTGTTTCCATAAGCGTAGTTCTGGTGGCGAGCAGATTCATATAGTCTGCCATTGCGACATCCTGCGCCAGCAAGAGAGCCTTTGTGTCGGTATTACATTCTTTGAATTTTTCGCTCCGAATGAAAGCATAGAGATTTCCATTCTTTTCTGAGAGTTCTGTGTATTCAAGGTGCATCCTTTCAACAGCCGTTTCCGCAAGATGATAGGTCTTCTCAAATTCATCTTTCGGACACCAGCTTTCATAACCGTTAGGGTAGATGACCTTATAGCCATCTTCAACTGTTTCAAGGCTTTTGGGGATTTCATCACCGGGCAGATAAATTTTGTCGCCCTTTCTTACCGCAGGAGTAGCCTGAACGGTCTTTGTACCGATGTACTTCTTCATTGTCTTGTTGGTTAAAAATTAATCATTACAGATGTTTTCAAAAAACTTTGGATTATCGTGCTTGTTTCCGATGACCTCGCAGCGATAGCCGGATATTCGTTTGTTCTTGGTTATGGTCTTGTCACCATTGGTATGATTCTCCGTCAGGCAAGGCGATATACATACGCCCTGTGTTCTGATTACGACCGGGCCTGTCTGTGTGCCGGAAGCATCCCAAGCATCGTCATAATCATCCACGATGGTAGTTTCCCAAGTCTGACGCACTATATCTCCCTCAAAGATTTCACGCTTGTTGCGGTCAAGGAGATTGGTGTATTGACCCACCGATTCAGGATAGACTTCAACTATGCCGATTTGGGATTTACTATCAATCGGCCATATCGCAGTCTTATTATCCGCTGTCTGGACTAAATCGCCATACACCCAAGAATCATCCGCTATCGACCTGCCACGGAACTTGATTACTCTTGCCATAGTCCTTTATGCTACGTTGATGGTTACTGGCATACATAGTAGTGTAAGCTCTCCATATTCGTCATTTTCTTGCGGAATGAAGACTCCGGGTCTGTCATGGGATAGTATCTTGATTACTATCTTCTGGGTATTGAGGACGTTGATTATACCCTTGAGATAAGATGAATTGAACCCGATTTCAGCATCGTTGCCGACATATTCACAGGCAATGCACTCTTCGCCACCTACATTGTAGGATAAATCTTGCGCGATTGCATCCATCCGGTCAGTCGATATTTTGAACCGAAGCAAGGAATTTTGATTGTCGGCAAAGATGGAAACGCGGTTGATGGCATCTGCGAAATCGTTGCGGTCAACGGTGATGATTATCGGCTGGTTCTGTGGAATCACGCGATTGTAGTTTGGATAGTTGCCGTTAAGGAGAGTGGAAAGGACTTTGAAATCAGCACCCTCAAAAACTACGATTTTATTTGTGACGGTCACGTTAATCTGAGCTTGCTTTCCGATAAAGGCGCGAATCAAGGACAGGCTTTGTCCGGGGAGGATGAAACTTGTTTCCACGCCCGGAGCAGTCTGAGTGCTGCGATATTTGGCAAGCACATGGGTATCGGTTGCTACGAATGTGATTGCATCAGGCTTTATATCCCATAATATGCCTTTCATCTGGGGACGAATCTCATCATTTCCGACAGCGAATGACACCTTATCAAATGCCGATATGACCTGTGATGCCGGGAGTGAGAAAGCCCCCACGATGGTATTTGGGTCAACTTTGTCATTCAAGGGATACTCGTTTGCGGAAAGTCCTGAAAGGTTATATTTACCTTTCGGATGACGGATTATCACTGTCTTGGACTCTTCATCAATGTTGAAACTGATGGGGCAATCCGGCATGGACTTGAGAAGTTCTGTGATTCGCTTTGCGTCGATGCAGACTTTTCCGCTGCCCTCGGCCGCAGATACTTCTACGCGGGATATAACTGTGTTGTCAACATCTGATGCTGTGATTGAGAGTGTCTTGATGTCGCTTTCCGATTCCTCAAGCGAGAACAGGAAACATCCCAAGATTGAGATTGTCGGTCGGTTGTTGATGGCTTTGCCGGATGCCACCAAGCGACTTAATAGAATCTTACTGTTAATTGAAAATTTCATATTTGATAAAGTTAAGTGTTGTCATAATTCAGTCTTTATTCAGTCGTCGAAAGGGTCAACTGTTTCAAGTTCATCTTTTGGAATATGGTCTATGGTGATGCCAGCTCTTTTCAGTAGGTCTATTCCATCGTGCAGACGATATGGACGTGAATAGACTACCCTCACTATGCCAGCCTGAATAATCAGTTTGGCACATTCAAGGCAGGGTTCATCAGTGACATAGATGGTAGCACCATGAGAAGAGTTGTTTGATTTCGCTAATTTTGTGATTGCGTTGGCTTCTGCGTGAAGGACATAAGGATAGGTCTTGAGTTTCCAACCATTTCGCTGAAAAAATAGTAACTTATTCTTATTTTCAGTTTCCATATCCGGATGAAATGGCTTTACAGCATATTCACAGATATTTGGGAATCCACTTGGCGTACCGTTATATCCGTCAGAGATGATTACCCCATCCTTGACAATAAGGCATCCGACTTGCAGCCTTATGGCATGACTGTTCTCTGCCCATATAAATGCCATACGGAGGTATCTTTTGTCTTTCTTCGTCATAATGATAGATTGTTAGAGTCCGAAAAGTTCCTTTGCCATCATAATATCCGGGCGCGTTGACTTGATGAATCGTTTGCCACCGGCACATTTCAGGCAAGGTTTGGCGTTCCGGAGCTGATTGAACAGTGTCATAAATAAATCAGTATTCACATTGCCGAATGACGGGCATAGGCAAGATTCAGAAAGATGCACATCGCCTTTATAATCCACCATAGGCTTGCAGAATGTTCCTTGAGGCTTCATCCCGTTCATCCTATGCAACGATGACATTTGTTTGAAGAGAAGATGACCATTGACGCAAGACATAAAATAGGGATTCTTTGCGACTTCTGCCTGTGCCTCCTCGTCATTGCAAGCTCTTCCGAGGTCTTGCATATAGATTGTTTCGTTGCTGATTTTGACCTTATCTATGGATTCAATCTCTGCCTTATGCGCTATTATGAAATCATAGTCCTTATACCATTTGGGGTGTGAATAGACTTGCATACCGACAAAGGATTTAAGCCGGGAGAGCTTTTCCACCATATCCTTTTGTTCTGGATACCACATCCCATTTGACGTGACTGTAAAAGCGGCTTCTTTACCCAACAGTCTATCAAACATCTTGCAGAACTCAAAGAACTGCGGATGTTCCGTAGGCTCGCCACCTGAAATGATATAAAGAGGGCATCTCAAGAATCGTCCGAACTCAAGGGCTTTCCTGAATGTTGTTTCCGTCATAAGCGGCCCATCCGGGAGCGCGTTCTGCAAGCAGTGTCGGCATCCCTCTTGGCATCGGTTTGTTATCTGAATTAGCATATTATTCTTTGTTTTCTTCGGTGTAGGACTCTATTTGGGATTCAGAATACAATCCTATGTTATCATCAACCCAATACATATTCTCGCTTTCTTTGCCTGCATAGCCTTGTATGGTTGCAGTATTGCCAAAGGTGACAATGGCTTTATCCACAATCTTGACTTTATCTCCGGTGTTGAACTTCGGTGTCGGTTCGGTAAATGGCTCAAGTTTAGATGCTTCCAAATGTGCATATCCATTTGCGAATCTTACCTTATACATATCGTGATGTGCGTCAACAGGCACTTCTTCGATTGTACCTATCTTATGGAGTATTGCAAGGTTTGTGACTTTGATGACCCTTACCCTCTGACCGACATGATACGTCAAAATAGGATTGTCATAAGGGTCAAGTTCATTTTCTCGCCAGATATGATGTGGCAGTCCTTTCACTTTATAGCAATTCCATACAATGCCATCTTGCGGAGGCAGTCTTTCTGATATTATTCCTGTTTCTCCACCATAAAAATGCAATATCACTTTCTGCCCCAAAGAGAATTTATACTTAGGCTCAACTTGAACAGATGTTTGTTCAAGTCTGTGTTCAAGTTCCGCATTGGGATTGTTGCAAGAATCAATCTGGTCTTCGGTCAGCATCCCGGTACATCCCTCAAACTCATACATTATGGGGTTGTCGGGATAGACTGCTGATATGGTACGTTCCTTGCCGAGCCAAACTATCTTATCGCCAATATGATATTTTGGGATAGGGGTTGGAGAAGATACACAGGATTGTTCTTTATCGGGCAAACACTTGTCATTGAAAAGTTTCTTCAATGCAAATCTTATACCTCTTGATTTGTTTAACTTCGACTCGCTGACAGTCATAATGTCATGGTCTAAAGCCTTTTTGTATAATTCTTTGACTTTAGATTTTTCCACCATCAGCATCTCCTCCGGCTCGTTGTCAGATGTAATGTTATCCCCATAAATATCAAGTAAGCACTTGCGTATGCTCTGGGGATAGTCGTATTTGGATGGCATAAGGAAAATCAGTCTTATTTCCTCTCTTGCCTCTTTTGGCAAACTTGCCCATGCGCGGTCTTGAATATCTTTGGTCATCAGATAGCGTGTTTGAAGTCCTTTGGGATGCGGATTATCTCATGCTCATAGGGCTTTCCCGATTGCTTCTCCGGCACCTTATATTCCAATGTGAAATCAGGTATTATCTCGCGCAGGATGGCAAGCCGGGGATTATCCATACGCTTGTAACAGTAGTTATTCCGTAGAATAAAATGGGTATCATCTTGCGACAAACGATGATGGCAGCCAGTCAGTTTGTTTACAAAATCCAAGAACTTAAAGAGTGAATAATGAATCATCGGTTTTACAATAACCTTATCTTCGTCATTTTCATCTCTTGTGAAGCAGTTGGGACAATAATGTTTTCCGTTTTCTCCATGCCATCCATCATCGTAGGCATCTTCCACCATACTATTCTTATCGGCAGAAACGGAGTATCCATCGCTATTTTCATATATCTCATGGCAGCGGTCGCAACTTACGCCATACATAATTTCTTCGTATATCATAGTCAAAGAGTTATCTTGATTTTAAATATTTCTGAAAGGACATTCGCACCCTCATCAGTCAAGCGATAGACTATGCCGCCATCAGAATCAGGTGTAGCAGTTGCCAGTTTTTCAGCCACAAGCCTTTGCCATTCCGGTACAGACTTGCTTGCTGAATAATAGTTCCGGTATGCCTCATAGACATCCTTGTTTTTCTGAACCTTGCCATTGGATGTATCAAGACCGATGGCGTGTTTCATCATCTTGATTTGTCGCGGAGTAAGAGTACGTTCCATATCAGTCAACATCTACATCAATTTCGTAATTTGCAGACCCAAGCTCATATTCCACGCAAGCCTCAATCTTGTCGAAAATCTCATTTTCAGACAGACCTATGTCATCAATTATGTTGATTGTAATCTTTGCCATAGCCGGATTTATTTGGATATTTTCTTATGGTCGGTCAAGAACTCATGCAATTCATCCTGTGATACAGAACCATCGTCATAGCGATACTGAACCCAAAGATGCTTTCCATCCACAATCTTCTTGTCGATGATTGTCGCATAGTGATTCTGGGATGAATCAAAGGGATGGCTGGGCTCAACTGTAAAGAAATATCGGTCGCCAATCTTGATGTTGTCGAAGTATTCGCGCAGTTTGTTGTGATGGTGACGATAACTCCACATACCCCATACGATTGCGATGATGATAGACAGCATTATGCCAATTACGACTATTTTGCCGACAGTTTCATTTTCCATTGTAGTGATTGTTTAGGGAGCCGGGGATTGATGATTACGCTCCCCGGCTCAGGTTAGAAGATAGATGATTGTCAGTCGGTGATGATAGCGAGCTGTCCGCAGGCTGCTCCGTTTTCGATTTCTGACTTGGTTGCGATTGCTACCGCATAATCGTAACCCATAGCTTCAAGTTGTTTCTTGATTGCTTCCATGTGGCTGTTGTGTTAAGTGTTATACAATGTTCACGCCCTCAATAATGCCGTTACCGAGGTTGTTTTTCTCTGATATGCTATTGGGATTGATGGGCGATAGCTTGACAAAGAAATAATCCTTATCAAAGTATTTCGCCAGCTTTTCAGCATCGAAGTCGGATTCATCCACAAGCGTAAGGTTGATTGTGGTCTTGAGATTGCTTTCCGTGCGGATTTGTCCCAGTTCGGCTATTGTCATCTTCTTGGGATATGGTATCAGCCAATTACGCTTTTCATCATCAAAGCTATGCAGACTTATCTGGAGGGTCACATTGCCCTTGATGAAAGAGAAGTCACTGCCGGATATGCCGATGGTAGAAACATAGTGATGGGTATTCGGATATTTTTCCGTGATTCGTCTGATAGCCTCCTTTACCGCTTCAATGTTCAAGAAAGGCTCGCCCATCCGGGTATAGTTGATTTTGAACTCCTTTGCATCTGCCGGATTAAATCCTGCCTGTTCAATGGCAAATTCCACCTGACCGACAATCTCATCAGCCGTAAGATTTCGATACCGCTTCATATTGCCGGTCGCGCAGAACTTACATCTGACCGGGCATCCGCTCATTGTCGATACGCCAATCATCCAGCGTTCCGCACGGCTGCCGAGATTGTTGTTGTCAAGAAAATTCTGCTTGCGTCCGATTGCTTCCTTTGTGTAATAAGGCAGAAAGGTGTCAGTGGTTTCCACAAGCATCCCATCGGCAAGTTCAAGGCAATATACCTTGCCGTTCTTAAAAGATTTCTGCTTCTTGATTTTCATTTTGGTTTATTTTTGATATTTCTTTTTAAATTCCGCGTATGCTTTCCAATATTCATCGCCATTCAGCTTCTGCAAGGCTTCATAGTCGCGTTCCCTTTCTTCGTCCGCTTTCATATTCTTGCGTACCTGCCGATGAATGATGAAAGCGTATATGGTCATACATCCCATACATCCGAAGAAAGCACACTGGCTTATCAATGTAAGGATTTCACTGACTGTCATAATGGTAAATGTTTATGGGTGATACACCAAACCAAGATGCCATACAAGAGAGTCAGAAAGGAGTCAGATTTCCAAACGTCCATTAATGAAGACTTCATTTTGCCGTCTTCATCAGCAAAGTTGTAGGATGCCTGATATTCCGGCTTTTTGCCCCTTGACCTTATCGTGAAGAAGATTCTATGCTTGATGCCATTGACGGTTATCTCTTGAGGTAGTTTCCGCAGTATGTCATCTGCCGTATAAGCCGGTACATCACGCCCATACATACGGTTAAAATTATCCTCACCGATGATAGCCATCGTCTTGGGATTATTCCGTAATTTCTTACGATATTCTATATTTGTGACTTGCAGATTGAATATATCGCTATGCTGGGTGAGGGGATGATAGACCATGCTTGCATCGTCACAATCCATACCGAGCGATATAAGTTTCCGCATCTGGTCAATGTTAAGGGCTATGTTTGACTCTTTCTCTTTATTATTTAGTACCATACTTGTCTTTTATTGTGGTAAGTAATCTTGCAGCCCTTTGTGCAGAACTTCTGCTGATATGATTTCTTGATAAACCGCTTGCCACACATAGGGCATCGCAATTCTTCACCCATCTTTGCACTGCCGTTCTTTGCGCGTATCTCCTCTATCAAAGGATGCAAGCCGGGCAGGATATGGCGTTTGACAAATCGCGAGGGTCGGTCAGTCAGGCAACGCGGGTCATCATCACAATCAAACCCGTCAGACAGGTCATAATTGTAGTCGTATGCGTCATCATCGAAGTCCTCTTCTATGTCACAAATAGGCTCGTTCATACTTTCACATTAGGTCTATAATTAAACTGATGCAAAGGTAAACAAATATTATTTACCAAACAAGTATTTTACTATATTTTATTCAGTATTTAACAATATTTCACTCTTTGGATTCGTTTTAACTGCCTATGGAAGAGTATTTTTGCAAAAAAAATTAAGAATCTAACACCAATCAGTAAAATACTTGTTATGGCAAAATTCAGAATCAAGACCATCATCTCGGCAAAGGGGATGAGCATTAAAGAGGTCGCGGAAAAGATGGGTGTCGCACCCCAGACACTTGGCAACATCGTAAATGAAAAGAACAATCCCAACATATCCACGCTTGAGCGCATTGCAAAAGTGCTGGAGGTGCCGGTATCGTCGCTGTTCACGGATTATCTTGAGCAGTGTTCCAGCGTGATTATTTGTCCGCATTGCGGCGGACGAATCCAAATTAAGACCGGTTCACCGATATGAAAGCTCCAAGATATTGCGTAGGTCAGCTTGTGAACGTGGTGGGTCATTGTGCCGGTGAGCCTTTTAATAATGATTTCTTCGTTCAGTGCAGAATCCTATGCCCGGCTGACGATGGTACATATTTCGTCAGGGTATTGAAGTCTGATGGATATTCCATTGTCGATGAAGATTCCATCTCCGCCTATCCTTTATATGACCAAGAAAAGCCAGCAGACCGCAAGCGGATAAGGGTTGTGTTTTTAGGAAACGGTCTTTTCGCGCTGCCTACGTTGAAGAAGCTCGTTGAGCAGGGATACGATGTGGCAGCGGTGGTGACTATGGAGGACAAACCATGCGGACGCGGAAACAAGGTATCCCCGTCGCCTGTGAAGACATACGCGGAATCGCAGGGGATTATGGTCTATCAGCCCCGGAATCTTGACTCGGATGACTTTCTTCAAGCTATCCGCGATATAAATCCGACTGTCGGGGTAGTGGTGGAATACCGGATATTACCGCAGTCTTTGTTCAAAATCCCAAAATGGGGAGTCATCAATCTCCATTCTTCGCTTCTGCCTATGTACCGGGGCGCATCAACCATCACATCAGCAATCAAGGACGGAAAAGGCATAACCGGTGTCACGACTTTCTTAATCAATTCAGGACTTGATAAGGGCAAAATCATCAACAACCTTGCCACTTACATCGGCGATAATGACAGTGCGGAAGACATTCACATCCTGCTTCGTACCAATGGGGCTGTGATGGTGGATGACGCTATCCAAAGGATTGCCCATTCTTGCAATGGGATACCGCAGAGCGACCTTATATGTGATTTCATCCAGCCGAGCCATGCTCCCAAGCTATTCCGCAAGGATGCCTATATACCGTGGTGTGATTCCGCAGATAGGGTTCATAATTTCATCCGCGCACATTCATCAGTGATAGGCGGGCAGTATTATCCCAAGACACCGGCAATAGCGGGGTCTGTATCGACTGCATGGACTTCACTCAAGATGATTGATTCTGATTCCGCAACCGATGTAAAGATTCATAAGGTAAGCAAGACCGGCATCCCACGCGGATACCATGCTCCGGGGGAGTGGTTCTGGCAGGATGGCAGCCTGATGGTAGCCTGTCAGGACAATCTTCTTTCCGTCGATATTTTGCAGTTGCCCGGCAAGAAGCGGATGACTGCCAAAGAATATCATAACGGTTTCCGTGGAGTATGCAAAGGATTCTGCGACATATCCCCTGATGATAAGGACGAAACTACTTCTGAAAAATAGACTTTCTACACAATTTTTCTTTTTTTTACTGCCGGATGGCGATGCGCGTTGATGCGTGTCGCCTTTCATGTATGCACAAAAAGAAAGCGCACCAATCGGATGACTGATGCGCAAATTGTTTATAGGGATTCTTGAAAACTATTGAAAGAGGTCATCGAATTTCCTTTCGATTTGAAGATTTTTATGGGCTAACTGCAAAATTGTTTCTTCATCTCGTAGAATAGAAATCAGTCCATCTATGTCAGATGGATTCTCAAAAAGCATTGAGAAAACTTCCTTCTTGTTATTATATTTGGAAAAATTAGTTGATGTTGAAGCGTATATCCAAACACAAGGAATCCCATTGTCAACTTGAAAAAGAGCATTGAGCTTTTGCGAAAAATTGAAATTGGATTTTCCAGATAGATAAACTACCACCTTTGGAAAGTTAACACTGATTTGTTTCGTAAATTTTTCTATGCCATTGTCTATTGCTTGTGTTGACCATTCCTCAAATTTTGTTTTTACTTCACTCAATGCAGTCACAAATTCCGGAATTTTATTGCTGTCTATACGATAGTATCCGTTGCCCATTGTTGAAGCAACAAAAATATAGATACAATCAATCTTACTTCCATTTTCTTTAAGCCGAGCAATAACATTATGTTCGCCATCGCCATTGTTATCGTGATAACCCCCTATTAAGACTTCTTCCGCGAATATGTTGAAAGTCAACATAAATGCGATAAATAATGAAAATATTCTCATATTATTATATTTTTGTGATAAAATTATATTGGCATCAAACGGTCATATTCTATATCAAATACTTCGTTTCCATCCGAATCAATGGGATTTGTATTAAGGACACTAACCATGCCATCCTCACCCGGTAAGGTTTGAAGTTCCAGAATAGCCATTCTTTCTTCTCTTGAATGGGGATGCTTATATCTATATTTTGTACCATCATCAGTATTCAGACGTAAGTCAACAGTTTTCCTTATCGGTGTATGCCGATGCTCTTCTTTTTCTGCTGTCAATGTTATACGAATTGATTTTCCACAATAAGGGCAGTGAATCCTTTGAGTTAACGAAGATTCATCCTTAACAAGTTCCGAAAGCGATATACCAAGAATATCGGCAATGTCTTTCAATTTATTTATAGTCGGATTGCCATTAATTATAGCAGATAATGAAGCCTGTGCAATTCCCACACCTCCATCCGGTCGTGGCATCCGAGCCGCCACTTCACTGACGGTCATCCCTGCCTCTTTTATTCTTTGCTTTATATCCATAGCCTTTAATCTATATTTTTAATGGTGCAAAATTAAACAAAAAAATTTAATCTACAAAATTAAATTAGACTAAACGCTATTATTTTTATTATTTATAGATTTTAGCCTATTGTTAATAATTGTTAAATAATAGTGTTTAGGCTATATTTTATTTGCATATATAGATTTTATTCTATAACTTTGCATCATCAAAGTTAAACGACAACAAAAGACCAACGATATGAGAAAGACAAATAAGATAGACTTCAAGAAAGCATCAGCCAACATGGTTGAACGCCTTGAGAATGTTTTTCGCGCAAGCGTCATCGACAACTGGCAGAGAGGCGTGGCAGGTGCAATCATTACTTTTCAACTGCCCCCTTTCACAAATTCAATGGATGTTTGCTCTGAGGCTGGTCTTAACATCGCAATCGCCAAGAATCGCGGTTTAATCAACGATGGTTCTGTCAACGCTGAGAATGGTAATGTAATTGTAAAACTCTTCTAAAACGATAAGATATGACTACTACAAACGAATATGGCACAGCAACAGGTTACTTTGTACCTAACGACAATTTCATCAAGCGTGGCGAATACAAGCGCACAACACTTGATGATGAAAAGGCAAAGGCAGACATACTTGTAACGGCTATTGATAGCCACTATGAAATCAGGGTGCAGAAATCAAGCATCAAACTTTCAGGACGTGGCGTGAAGCGTAGCAAGTGGATAGGCAACATCTACTATGTGACTGAAAGAGTTTACAAGCAGCTCTGCAAAGAATACAACGTAATGTGTGACTTCTAAAAGATACGGCTATGAGCAACGAAAGAAAATCAACCCTCGCCAACATTATGAGAATGGCATGGATGTTCGTAAAACGCAACGGCTTCACAATGGCAGAAGCCCTCAAGGTGGCATGGCTCAACGCCAAAGTTACAAAAGCTATGCGCACCGGCATCGTACAATTCTTCTTTATGAAAGTTGACGGAACGCTCAGACAGGCTTTCGGCACACTTGACCCACACCGCCTCCCTGAAACGCAGGGGAGCGGTCGCAGACCGGCAGACACAGTGCAAGTGTACTATGATACCGAGAAGCAGGAGTATCGTTCTTTCAAGAAATGCAACCTCTATAAAATGGCTTGACATGATACCCAACCTGAAAGACCTTGAAGATGCTATTATCAATGCCGTCTATGAATGTGAGCCGGGCAGATTCTTTACTTCTGTTGAATATGATGATGAAGACGGAAACGCCCTGTCATGTGAAGTCAGTGGATGGATTGATGATGAGGATGGTGACGTTTCTATCAATGAATGTAACGTCTATCACTATAATGCAGATGATGAAGAAATCCCTTATGGCAAGCCGGATAAATACCGCATTGAAAAGGAGGCATCATACCGCATACGCGAAGCATGGCAGGAGGCAAAGGATATTCAGGAAACGGAAGATATGCTCAGTTGGGGAGGATGGTTTATCTGAAAAGGCTTTTATGTAATCAACCAATAAAGCGAATGAAAATGCAAGTAACAAGTTTCAATTCAAAGGCAGCATCCCTCGCACTGGCGGCAGTGGTGGCTGCAATCACCCCGGTAGTGACCGGCTATTTCTGTGTAAGCGTGGAAATCGGAAATGATATGGTCGCATCGGTGGGCGGCATCAACAAGCCACATCTTGAAATCCTGACATCGCGTGTCTGGACTCTTGACGATGAGGGTAATGAAATCAACGTTGATAACGCCTATATCGACACGGAACTGATTGAATCATCAGTGACCGCATAATTACAATGTCTAACCGGGCGGCTCTGCAATCCGGGTCGCCCATAACACCCATCAGCAATGTACGAAGAAGATACAAATTTCCCTGAATACGGAAAGCAAGTAGAATTGAAAGAGCCGTGGCGCGGATACCATCGCGGCACCATCATCGGTAGAAACGGATACCGGTTCGTCATCCAGTTCAGCAGCGGGGCCACCATTGACCTTTATGATGATGAATTTGAATTTGACTAATATCAAGGATTATGGAAGTAGTACCAACGATTTACAGGCAACCAACAAGAACCAGTCTTGAGATAGCTCAGTTTCTTGATATTCGCCATGCCGATTTGTTAAAGGTCATCCGTAAGATGGAGAAAGTCTGGATTGAAGTAGGTGAGGGAAATTTTGCCCTCACCTCATACACAGATTCGCAAGGGAAGCAAAGACCATGTTATGAACTGACATTTGAACAAACGCTATTCGTCACATCAAAGTATGATGACCGACAGCGGGCAATCCTTATCCGAAGATGGAAAGAACTTGAAAGCATCCAACGTCCGGAAACGATGGCCGACATATTCGCGGAAACCGAAAGACTTGCCGGCGAGATGCGCGAAGACCTTGCAAGCGGAAAGATACTGCCGGAAAGGGGTGTCACGCTAACCGCCTATGATGTGGCGATATATTCATTTCTGCGGAATGGCATCAAGTCATCCATAGACACGCCTTTCTGCGTCACCAACACCATGATTTCAAAAGCACTCGGAATCGATGTTGAAGACGTGCAGCCGGCATGGGAACGTCTTGTGCGGGGAGGATACATCGTGACGCGGAAGTTCGGTGACAAATGCGCTTTCATCCTCGGAAGCCGTCAACCCTAACCTTTGCAGACCCATCTGCATACGCATAAGAATCCACTGAGCCAAAAACTGTGCCCAGTGGATTTTTTTGTTACAACCAGCAAAACGCCAACACAATTTATTGTTTGCTTGGATATTATATGCGGTCTTGACAAAATTACAACCAACAAACCGCCATCAGACCGCACCCCAAACCGCCATCCAATAGGAGGTCAAACCGCCACAAACAATAATAATAAGAATAAAAAGAATGAGAGAATGAAAGAAACACTCTATCTGAAAAAAACATACAAAAAAGTCCGATTTGCGTTTTTTTCCGCGATTCGTCTTCACGCATTGACAGCCGGACGAAAATCCAATCATCCATCATCCAACAGTCTTCTTGTCATTCGTGGCGATATTCAGCAATGCCCCTGTTTAAGCGTCAGACGTGCCAAATTTCGCGTTCTTTCATTGAAATGGTATAACTGACCACCTGACCCTATTGTGTGCCGTCAAAAACGATGTATAGCGTTTTTCTCGCTTCATCAGGACTCGCCCCATTCGCTATCATCCCAAAGTAGTCAACCGCGATGCCCATCTGCTCGCATATATCGACACCGGCAGACCTGCATATATCGTGACATTCCGACATCCTTTGATTCAGCCTTTCTGTCCTTACAGGAGAAAAGGATGACCGGTTATCATTGCCCCTGACATATTCCGCAAAGTCATCATCAGGATGAAAGGCTGTCTCAAGGTCGAAGAAAAGATAGCTTGCAAAGGCTTTCACCCCTGCAAGCGTTGTGATGGGTTGTCTTTCGTCAAACATTGTCAGAAGATGTTAGCCATAAATACTTCGTGGGTCAGCACGTCACGCAACTTCTGGAGCTTGTCAGGCGTAAGGGATGCAGCCTTGACCATCAGGATTGATGTCAAGATTCCGCTATATTCAAGATTCTTATCTTCCGGCCATCGTCCTTCTGCGCGTAGCCGGTCGCGTATCTTTAGCGCGAAAGGCAGACCAAGCACATGGGCGCGTGATGTTTCGGCTTGAGTAACGGGGTCGTTCCCATATTCCATATTGTGCCATAGGATTGAGTATGCCACCAGTTCAGGCATCATATCCAGAATGGTGATGCGCGTATCAGCGCAAAACTGATTATAGTCTATCTGAGGTAATCCGTTATTTTCCATTGTAGTGTTCGTTTGCGGCATCAGCCAACATCTTTTGTAGGTTCTTGTCAAGCCCATCGGCGTAATACATCGTTATAGCGGCATATAGCCCATATCGGTCGCAATAACTGCACCATTTCTGCCATAGGTATTGCCATCCGCATGAAGCGTTGGCGAAGACTTTCTTTGCTTTAGATTCATTCCACTCATTGAACATGAAATGAAAGTAGCACATCAGGGGTTCTTTCTTTTGGGCTGTCTTATCCATTGATGGGAGGGTTTTGAAGTTGGTTTCTCAGATTGTCAATCTCCGTATAGTATTCGTTGCAGAATCTTGAATATGCCTTGAGCATCTTCTTAAATTCAGTGACAACATCTTGTTTAGTCAGGGCGCAAAGACCGGATAGATAATCGTGGCGTTCACTTATGGTCTTCATATCAAAACATCCGCTTGAATAGTTCATTGAAAACTCATCCGGGTCGCACAAGTCAGTGCCATAGTACACATGGATGTCCATACCGAAAATAGGCTTTCCATCGTTGCCGTTGAAATCTAAGGTCAGGCTGCTCTGATTGAAATTTCTGATTATCCACCGATGACCAAGATGGCGCATTGTGAAGTCGCGCAAGTCCATTGCCATGTCAGTCTGAGCTTTCAGCAACATTCCCTTTGCATCGTCTATCTTCTTTTCAAAGCGGTCTGCACATCTGTTGACCATATTCAGCATCCGGTCACGCTGCTCGCGGATTTGCTTGAGGGATTTTGTTCTACCTGATTTCATACACATTGATATTATTGAGTTATTGATTACACTGCAAAATTAAATAAAATAGTTTAATTTACCAAATTCCGCAAGCTCTTTTTTTAATAAAAATTTTTGTGGAATCTGACCGGCTAAAGAAAAAGGCCCCGATTCACATCGGAGCCACCCAATAAGCGCGTATGAAGACGCGGTAATCAATATCTTTACTTGACACTTAAAAGTTCCATCGCTTTCGTTATACCGGCAGATAAGGCCTCATCATAAGAATCGTGTTCTTCTTGCGCAATAACCTTATCATCATATTTACCTTTAAGTTCCCTTATAGTGTAGAAGTATTTTCCAAAAATGTATTCCAATTCAGAAAATACGGCAATTTGCTTAAATTCTCTTAGCCATCCTTGAGCTTGCGCGAGCGTAGGTGCAGAACAATATTGACAATGATTCATATCTTCATATAGATTACAATCATCAGCATATATCCATCGTTCACCCTCTCCGTCATTTGCCGTATAGTTAGGACATATTACAGGCTTAAAGGCTGTTGTGTCATAATGATAGTGACATTTTCTATCAAACCCCAATTCTTTAAGCCGGAGTGCCTGTTCGTATGTAACAAAAACTTCTTCCATTTTTATTAAGTAAAAGTCAATCCACTATGATAATTGGCGAAAATATCCCCTTTGGGATGCCATGAATGGTCACAGTCCCGGCAGAAGCACGTTCTTTTGATATGGTCGCAGTCATCGCCCTGACCATTCGCGGTTATGATGCCATCCCTACATTCATAGAGGTAATCCACCGCACAGGTATCTGCTATCTGAAAATTACGGCTTCCGCACTTGGGGCATCGTTTGTCTGTCTGCCAGTGTTCCATTTCATCCATTTTCGTTATCAAGATTGCCGAAGATTTTATCAATCAATTCAAGGTTTGATTGATACACACCGGCTAATGCCATCCTCGCGCCATCAGGCTTCTCCATCATCGTCTTCTTGTCATATTCAATAGTAAGACGTTGACGTTTTACAAATTCCTTACTGATAATGGCAAAGTCCGATTGAAGTTTCTTGATGCACTCAGTAGCGTTCCGGACAAACGTATCACGAAGAAATTGCATCTGTCCTAAATCTTCGCCGGGTTCTTTTGGATAGACCTCAAAAGCCATTTTGGTAGCAAGGTCTTCAATTTCTTTCTGAGTAAACATTTCAAATTCCGTTGTTTTAGGGTTTTAAAATCATAATCAAGTGGCGATACAAATCTATATCGATAAGGAGCGATACCCATTGATGGGTCAAGCAGCTCGCTAAGTCCTTGATTTTTCCGTTCCTCATCCATTTGGATTTCAGTAATCGGCTTTATCAAAAATTCACGATTCATATACTTTAATCTTTTCGTTCAACTCCCAAACATAATACCTTATCCGCTACGCCTACATCATCAAATTCAAGCGTGGCATACTCGGTTTCATAGGGGTATGGATAGAGCAAATATTTCAGTTCCTCCTCTTTCAATTTACGCCTGATACGCATCTCAATCTCATAATCATCATCAAGATTTTCAGTCATCCGGCGAAAATCACCAACGGTCTTTATGAAGGCAGATTTATTTGCAGGGGAGAATTTCGGTGTAATGTTGTAACTTTGAAGAATGTGCTGAATCACAGAGGATGCCTTAAACGCTGCCTCCTCACGCAATTCTTGTACGGTATCAGGGGAGAAACCATCTGCGCAGACTGTTGCCTGTGCGTATGCTTCCGCTATTTCATTAATCAGTTTATCCATGTTGGTCAGTGCTATTATTATGAACGCTTGACACCTGATTTGACATCTAATTCTGCTTCAATAACATCACCATTCCAGATGATAATGTAGTCAACGCTTGGGGTCTTTTCGTAGTCATCTGAATCACGATACATCACGGCTTCAACAAATAGCTCATACTGACCAAAGATTATAGACCATCTTTCATCATCGCCAAAATCATCGTTGATTTCCGTGGCATCATTCTTCTTGCTTTTGCTTAATTCGGTCAGGGTGTTATTGAGCATCGCCTTGAGGTTATGCTTCTTGCCCTCATATTCAAATTCAATCGTTATCGTAACCATAGTTTTCTCATTTTGCGTTTATTGGGTATGCAAAGTTAATAAAAATCCTGCTCTCAGCCTAATCCAATTCAGCATTTTCGCATAGTAACACGTTGCCGACCAGATGATAGCCGGTTGTAAGGCTTGCGCGTGGATTGCATTGCAGACCTATCAATTTGCCGTTTTCGTTTACCACGGCGATTCTTCCGTCCGTCAGATGGAGAATTTCAATATACCCCTCCACTATGCTTTTCAGCTCTTCAAGTGTGAAAGGTTTGCCGATTCCGGCTTTTGGGTGAATGACTTTCAATGTGCCATCCGGGGTTATCAGTGTTGCCATATTGATGATTTATGCGGTTTCGGCTTGTTTAAATATAATCTCTTCTGTTTGGTCACAACTGACCCTTACATTTTTTGCACCGGTATCAACCATTCTTTGAGCAATATCTAACGCTTGCCTTTTAGACGTAAAAGGATAGTAGTTGACAACTGCATCCATCTGAATACGATGATTAAACGCGGTGATTGTATATGTCTTTTTCTGAGCCATGTCAAGAGGGTGTTATGCGGTTTGTAACTTTTTCTCAAGGTCAGATATACGCTTGTAGAATCCTGCTGAATGAATCGAAGCACCTAATTTCAGATAGGTCATATCGTAGTGGTGCATAAATTCATGTAGAAGTGTGCCAAGCATTGTCTTGATGCTTACGACCTGCTTTTTCATAGCGGTCAGGTTGTAGAGGGTGATTACCTCGCGGCCAACGGTATATGTGCCAAGAGTCTTACGTTGCAGTCTGCCAGAAAGACCGGTTGCGTGTGGCTGCGCACGGTTAACGACCTTGACCTGTGCAGAAGCGATTTTGAACTTCTTACATAGATAATCAATCAGGCGTTGTGCCAGTCTTTGACGTGATGTTATTGACTCATCAGCTTTAAGAAAAGCATTGTATTCGCTTTTTGAAAATCGGTTCAGTGCGACAGTAACGATGGCGTTTGACTGCTGATATACTTTGTCAGTTGCTTTCATATTGAGATAGATTAAGCGTTAAGGGATTTTACAAGCACATTATTCTGATACATTCTTACGCTTACGATGCGCACGCTGGGCGAGATATACTGACCGCAGTCATTGCATACTTTTTTAAGCATATTGATGGCTTTTTGTATGTTGCGTGTTGTAGTCTTCATTGTCTTTGAGAAGCCCATTACAACATCTTTGGTATCTATCTCAAAACGATAGCTATTCTTTTTCAGTATGTCAGCCGATTCAATTACGATTTGGCTTTTGTCATTTATCTTCATATCTTCTTACTTATTGGGTTGTGTTATTGATTACGATGCAAAGTTATAACATTTTATTTAATTATGCAAATTTTTAGACCATAAAATTAAACCATATAGTTATTTTTAACATTTGTTAATAAAACCATATTGTTTAATTTGCTGATATACTGATGATAGACAAAAAACGCGCCACACCCAAATTACTCAGGCGTGGCGCGTCCAGATATGAAACTCAAGAATAGGCTATGCGCTTATAGGCTTTTTCGGAATGTTGACAACCGGCTCAGACGGATTCTTTTCTTCATTGTCGGAATCGGATTTCTTCTGCTGTTCTTTCAGGGCAGCCGCAGCCAATAGACGCTCCACCTCCTGTTCCGGTGCATCGGTAAGGGAAAGCATGGTGACGGCAGTTTCCAACGAAACAAGACCAGCCTGATACAGATTTGCGATGGACTGCCATTTTGCCTGTTTGTCATCAGCGAATGGTTCCGCAAATTCAAATTTTATCTTGAGAGACTCAAGAGCGGCCCGCTTGTCAGGATAGAGATAGGCGAGTATGGCGATTACGATATTGCGGAAGCGTCCGATAAGCTCCTCATACACCTCCTTGCGGTTGTCGCGTTTGATGAATCCAAGAATGAAAGCATTGCGGATTGCGACACCGGAAAGTGTGCCGAAACCTTTCATTGCCTCGGTATCGAAGTCAGGCGTGAATGTGTCAAAGAGGATACTCTTGTGTAGGTCGTTCTTTTCAGATTCGCGTGTTTCGGAAGCCTGCGGAGGATTGATATATTCAAACTTGGAACTTTTGCCAGTCAACTGAATCAGCTTGCCCGGCTTGTTGGGGTCAACCATCGTCTGAATGACATCGGCGGTTGCTGCTGCGATTGGGTCGGAGAAGTAGTTGTTGGTATCACCGGTCTTACTGTCAAGCATCTCCTCACGGTTGATGCGCTGTTCCGCGCCATCCCATGCTTTAGGCTGCTGAAAATAGACCATATTGATTTTGCCGGTGGGATTTGGAAAGATTTCAACTTCCCATCCCATTCTGCCTTTCTTACAGAAAGCGAGGATGTCGGCAGTCTGAAAATCCCAATGCTGGATGGTGCGACTGCCCTCGTTGGTAGTGTATCCGTATGCACAGGCGGTCATATTGCCTATTGTATCAAACAAGGGGCGCAGTCTGTATCCGGTGGAACGTGCCAAGACATTCATCTTCACCTTGCGCTCGCCAGTGCGGTCATCACGGTAGATGTGGCATATAAGTGCGGATTCAGTTTCCGCACCGGCAAGGCGTTTAGCCTTTCTGATACGGGAGTTGAAATACTGTTCATCCAGAAAGTCGGTGAAGAGTTTATACGCTTCATCATCACCCTCTTCTTTCTTCCAAAGTATAGGATTACCAAGAAGAAAGAAAAGCTCTATCTCGTTGATGTATCGCGCACGGGTTCGCGGAAGTTTCTCCGTGATATAAGGGTCATCGCCTTTCCTATACTTGTTGGGCCGCTTCATCACATCGTGGGTCTGCGGATTATATTCCTTAATGGCTTCATCGACTTCATCATCGCGGTTCTGGAGCATCTCAAGCGCACGGCTGATGTCCTTATCCTGCAAAAGCTGATATAGGCTTCTGTTCACACCGAATGAGTTCAGTGTGAGATTGCGGAAGTATGTAAGAATCTGCTGTAAATAGTTATTCATATCTGGTGATGTTAATATATTCCTAAATCTGATTTCTTTACTTTCTTCGGCTTGATTATCTTGCCCAAGATGCGACCGAGGATGTAGTATCTTGTCGCGTCGATGCTATGGTTAAAGGCATCTATCGGAACGTTGATGAAATTGCCGTCCTTGTCTTTATCCCATACATAGTTCCGCAATTCTTCCTGTACGTTCAACGACCGCTTAGTGACATAGATGTTGTCAAAGGATTTCATCTTTTCAATGCCGGCGATGATGCTTCCAGCCGGCTTCGCCACCGGGTAGATGATGACACCACCCAAAGCGATTTCATCAATCAGTCGCGGGTCTGCGCTGTCTGCGAATACGAATGAATCATCTTCGTTTAATGCCTTTATCAGTTCGGAAGACAGCATCCCGGTCTTATAGAATTGCTCGTCGATGTAAAGGTCATTATTCAGGATACCGCACTTCACACACGCGCTCACATCATTGGAATAACCGAAGTCAAGACCACGCGCCACGTTCTTGCAGTTTTTCGGAAACTCATTGACTATGCCCCATTTCTTGAAGACCGCACCCTCAGCGACATCTGCCCATTGACCCATGAAGATGTGGGCGTATCGTTCCGGATTGCGCTTCTTCATCTCCTGTGCTTGCTTGATGAACTCTTCCGAAAGGTCTTTTATATTGTCAAGATAGGTCGTATGGATGTGAAGCACTTGCGGATGCGTGGAAATCTGGACCGGCACACCATCATAGTAAACTATCTTGTGGGTGTCCTTGATGTATTTCTGATAGATGAAGTGATTGCTGTCAGTCGGATTCATTATGATGATAATCCGATTCTGAATACCGGGCTGACGTATGGAAAAGGCGATTGTTTCAAATTCGCGGTCAGAAGTCCATTCTTCTGCCTCATCGCATACAAATGTGGTGATTCCGTGAATTGATTTCAATTTGGCGGTCTGATTACCGGATGATGTCTTGATACCACGGAACATGATACGGCTGCCGGTCATCTTATTCACGATGTCCGTCTTGGTTGTGTGGAAATACCTCGTTGTGCCGTCAAGTTCTATCTTTTCAAGAAACTCAGGGATAACAGAAATGCTTGCGCTGGTCATCGTGTATCGGGTATAAAGAATCTTATGCACAATCTTATCTGCATCCGATTTGGAAAAGCCCCTGCGCTTCAATTCAAATGAAAGGCGTTGTATGAAATCACCGATTCCAAAAGATTTACCTGAGCCACGACCCCCAGTGACAAGAATCACGAAATGTTCCTTGTCGGTATAGAGTGGGTAGTATATCTCATGGTTGATAATCATAATTCCGGCTCGTCGTTCTTATGTTTGTGTTCCACTTCTTTTCTTATCCAACTTTCAATATCGATGCCCTGCTCAATATCTGTGGGGATGCCTGTGTCTTCTTCCTTGACGATGGGATTCTCGCCATATCCGTACTTCCGTCCTGTCGTATTCAGATAGAAGCGCATCATCCATTCCGATGGGAAACGATTCCATCCCTTAAACTCATCCTTACCTTTGACCCCACCTAACGCAAGGATGCGACCGGCTATGTCAAGCTGTTCCAGAAATTCAAGGTCACGTTCTGCCATTATGTCCGCGAACATCGGCTCTTGAGCAATCCATGACTGCAATTTCGTCCAGCCGATTCCGAACTTCTTCATAAGGGCTGTCCGCTTCCCCTTACATTCCGCCCACACTTCCGCAAACAAAGCCGGTGACGGCATATCTGCGCCCTGCTCACGCGCACGCGCACGGGCAGACTCCAATGTGCTTGAAATTTTTTTGCTACGCCTTTTTGCTTCATCAAACTGCCAGCGACTGATATTGAGCTTATCGGCTATTTCGGTGTCATAGAAACCATCATAAGCCAACTGCTCGATGCGAGAAAGCAATTCCGTATCCTCAAGGTTAATATCGGATATGGATACTTTCTTGCGTGTCACATCGTTGCTAATTCGCTTCTTCGGCATTGTCGTAATGATGAAAATGAGAATTTATACTAAGTTGCGTGTGCGGGAGTCGAACCCTGCTATTTCCGCTATGCGGCGAGATGACCGATTCTCTAACACGCACGTCTGAATGAAATCAGATTTTCTATTTCCCCCCCCCAAGTGCATTTTTCAGACCCATATAGGTTGAACGAGCATATTGACGGTTAGCCATTCTGCTTACATTTTTATGGTTCAGGATAGGCTCGCCATGTACGTTACGAGGGGAATTTGCTCGGTCGCGAGCATACTGTCGGGTCGCTTGAATATTGCTGATGTACCGATTGCCAACACTGATGGCTCGCTCGCGTCTTGCTTGGCTGACATTCCGATTGGAATAAATGCGGAACATCTGATTGCTGATTTCAGCTGCTGATTTGGTTCTTTGCTTTCTTCTAACTCGGCTATATGTGTTAAAGGTTGAAGATTCATCAAGCCGCCACTGTCAAGCAACGGCCTGATGGTAACTGAAAATTCTCATCTGCCCCCCCGGATGCAGTGCGAAGAGCCTCCGCAAATCTGCCAGTGCCTACCTTGCGGTTACGTTCACGGGAGTTTTCGTCCGCAAATCCCAAGTCAGGATTGAGTCCTCTTGCGCGAATTGCGGAATTGGCTGCGTTGATAATGCTCATGTCGCCAAAGCGATAATTTCTTGCATCGCTCGCGCTGAACACCCTGCGCATTTGGGATGCAATGTCATTGTAAGATTTCCGTCTAACTCAACTGATGTTTTTAAGGATTATGGTCAGCCGGGGTGTGAATCCGACTGACCGATTTATGATTGATGACTAAGGGGTCAATCGTATTTCAGACCGATGAATGTGATGTCATTGATACGTCGCGTCCAGCCTTTGATGAATTTCTTTTGGCTCGGCTTCCTTGCAACGATGTCATTCACGAACTTGATTCTCGCGTTGTGGATTTCGTCGAAAAGCCTTTTGGGGTCGCTTGCGTTCAATGCCGCCATAGTCTTTGGGCCTACAACACCATCCTGCTTCACACCGAGGATGCGCTGCGGTATCTTGATGCCACTGCTTCCGCTTGCCCATACCCAATCGACAAGAATGTTCGCAAGGGGCTGACTCTTGATTTCGTCCGCTTTCCACTTATCCCAGAAAAGCGTCTTGAGGACATCGCGCCACTGTTCATAGGAAATGTTACGGAGTCTTGTGACTGTGGGGACGGGATAGCCTTTTGACCGACAATAAGCCTTGTATGTGCCTATCGTGATGCCGCACATGGTCGCGCCTCCTGCATCGTCGGGGTCGTTAGCAAATCCGGTCTTCCTTGCCTGTTCAAAAATCTGAGCCGGGGGAAGACTCAGATAGCGTTTGTTCACCCCGGTTTCAAAGTGAAGAAAGAAAGGTATGATTTCGTCTATTTTTGCCATAGTAAGTATTGTTAAGGATTATTCGTCTTCGTCATCATCGCCAAACTCCAACTTATGTTGAAATTCCTCGCCATTGACGTATTTTGCCATCGGGTCAAAGCCGTATTCTTCCATAAACCGCACTTTCTCGCTCGGTGTCTTGAAGCTGATGACAACATAGGACAGCATACCGCCATCCTTATCGACATCATTCTGGCTTGCTATGCGGTCTTTGATTTTCTGCACCTCATTGTGCCGGGCTATCTGATTCGCTTCATTATCGGAATAGAAATCAGTGGAGCGGTCTAACTTGTGATTCTCGCCGCTTTCCTTTGTCATTTCATCGTGGATGGCAAGGTCTTGACGCTCTCCGACAACCGATTCCTTTGACCAGTCCTTATTTTCAGTTTGACCGGGTGCTGACGGTTCTGATTCGGATTCAGATGTTATTTCCGTTTCTGTGCCGTCTTCGTCATCATCGCCAAAGCCGAAATCCATATTGTCGAAATCGCCATAATCGCCAAGACCGAGAATCTGCAAGTCCATATCCTCAAATCCAGCGTTCACATAGTCTATTTCCGACAACAGGGAGCGCAGCATATCGTCATCGTATGTACCCTGAACCGCCTTATTGTTCATAAAGAGATTCTGCTCCTTTTCCGTCTTTTCGTCGAAGTCAACGACCTCTACACGAAATTCATAATCGTTATCGCCCGTTTCTGGGTTATAGCGATTGACTGCATCCATGATGCTGACTTTCTGATGCCCGGATACAAGGTTGCCGGTGCGAATGTTCCAAACGACACCGCCAAGCAACCCGACAGTCTGCATATTCTTCTTGAGCTTCTTCCGTGCATCCTCGCTTATGACACGCGGATTGTAGGAAGCAAACTGGATTTCGCTTCTTCTGACCGTGCGCTGCTCTGCTTGTTTTATCTTGTTTTCCTTTGTCTTCATTATTCCGCTTCTGATTCGGTTTCTATACGCTTGATGATTTCAAGGACTTCTTTCTCCTGACCATGAGGCAGGATGCCGTTTTCGTAGTCAAAGATAAGTTTCTCGCAGAATGGGAACTCGCGCACCGTGCGCTGATAATCCCGTGGGAATCTTTGACGCAGGATAAGCAAGGAGCGCAAATCCACACCGAAGCCCTGACTCACATCTTTGGGATTGTAAACGAAAGGCTTTATAAGATTCCGCATTTCAATATATTTCAGAACCTCCTTGTTAGTCCATATCGCCAACGGATAGACCATGCCTTTCTCCGTGATGTATGTTCCGTTCCGTTTCTTGAATGTCAGAAGACGCATCCGCTTCATATAGCCATCTACGCCTTTCATGCCACTGAAAGCCCATTTGATACCTGTTTCCTGACGTACCATTTCCTCAACTTCGCCAACCTTACGCGGCTTAATGTCGGGATTGCCCTCACCGAACTGAAAGAATCCATATCGGTCGTAATAGTCGCGCTGATAATGCTGAATCTGTCGTATCTCCACATTGGGGTATTTCTTAACCGCCCATGCAAGATAAGGCTTAACGTGGTCAAGACCCGGCACAAGCCACATATAATAGCAGATGACTTTCTTGAATACAGGGGATAGCATATCAAGCAATGCGATGCCATCCTTTCCACCGGCTGAATAAAATAAAACGGCAGTATCCGTCTTTTGACGGATGCCCCGGATTATCTGCATAGTTTCTTCGTACTTGGTCATAAGGTGTTGCGTTAGCCTGTTGCACCACCTGCGACGCGGAATGCCATACGGAGGTCTTGACGTCGCTGTTCACGACTTCCGAGCTGGCTTCTTCCTTCTATCACTCCCGCCGCAGTACGACGGGCTACAAGGCGACCACCTGCACCGGCACCATTCATGTTCCGACGGGGGCCATAGTTGTTGTTGATTCTTCTCTGAACTCAGCGATTGTTTTAAAGGGTGGATAATTATTCGGATACGTTTTCGGTGGCGATGATGTCACCCAGTGTGTACCACACCTGACAAACATAATACTCGTTGCCGTTTTCCTCAAAGGTCAGGTCATTGCCATTCTCGTCAGTCAGAACGACAAACTCAGATGACTTGACTTCTATGGTTAGACGTGGAGCATCCTTTTTGCGACCGCAGACGAATTGAAGTGCATCGTAATGAACCGATGTGACGATTGTAACGTCATCCCCGTTCTCATCCGTTTTGTCTTCTTCAATTACATACTTCTTTGCGTTGTTGGGATAAACGTAGCGTTTCTCAACCGTCTCTTCGCCTTTCAGAATAGCCTGAAAGTGCTTTTTGTTGGTGTGTAGGGTTAACTGTTCCATCGTTTTTAGTAGTGAAAGTTTATTTGATTAGTGGCGGGTGTCAGACTCGAACTGACGACCTCCAGCAAGTTAAACTGGCGAGCTACCAACTGCTCCAACCCGCGATGTTTCATAACGCTAAATTAAGCATAATCCGGCACTATGAAACATTTCGGTGTCTATCTCTTACGACCTATCACACAAAGTCGTAAATGGGTCATTTACCGCCATCAGTCCAGACTCTAAGGGTTTTCAGACCAATGCCCTTGCATTTGATTCCTTGCTTCATAAACTCAAGGGCTGCGGCAAAAGCCTCTTCAAAACTATTGTATTCAATGGTCTTCATGTCAAAAAGATTTTTCAAGTTCCGTATTGTAGGCTGCATCTTCATTTCGCGGCATAGACGCTCATGGGCACCGGGGTATTCTCTCCGTCAAAATCTGCCCTGTTATATTCCGGTGTTGTCGTAAGGTACTGCCATGCCTTATTGCCGTATCGGTTGCATATATCGCAAGCCCGGTTCAAGCGTTCTGCCTGACCGGGTGCGTTTGGATTGCTGAAATATCCGCGTATGCGCTCAATCTGCGCCCAAAGTTGATTCAATGTCTTTGTCTTCATATCTTTTTTATTATGGTTATTCTTCATAATCATCATCCTCCCAGATGATAAATTTCTCCTCAGATGTTTCCGACGGGGTGTAGATGAATTGGTTAGTCCAGAATGTATCATGCCAATTTGTAGCACTGTCCATCCCATTGTCGCCAAAGGAGTTTTCCAACTTGAAATCAAGACCCTTTAGCCATTTTGAAAATGCGCCTGACAAATCCGGTGTCGGGCCATCAGCATAAGAAGACGTGCAATGTGTGACTGAGAATCCTTTCGCGTATCCTACGACAAGACCCACACGATTGTGAATGGCTATCGTTTCTTCCGCTATTTCGCCATCGTGACCTATCTTCTCAGCGATATAGTTTACCATCGTCATTATATCGTCAGGGATATGGGTTTCATTCTCCCACTGCCTGAATTTCTCATCGTTGAATTTCATATCTTATGATTTTTGTGAGATTCTTCTGATATATTGTTTCTGCGCTTTTACAATGGCAGACTTGATTTTGCTTTCTGATGCTCCTGCATCTTCACCCTGACCCATTATGCGGTCTGCGATTTCATCAAGTTTTGCATACTGTTCAGGTGTCAGGTTGTCAGGTATATGATTATATCTTTTCATAACTGTTGTCTTTATTTGAAAGGCGAGCCGTATCATTCAGCGACCGGCTCGCCTCATGTGGGATTTAACAAGCAACTTTGTTTTTATTCAAGACTTTTGCAAGTGTGGTCTTACCACAATCAAAGTGCATATCGCGTTCAACACGCAAGCCATAGCGACCGCGCAAGGATTGAAGCTCTGAAAGGGTGAAATACCCAAACTCGCCCTCTAAGCCATCGACATAGCCAAAGAACTCATAATCGCCATTGGCAAGTTTACAGGCTTCTGTCACATACCATGTGAAGCTGCTCCACGGCATAAAGAATTTGGCGATGACCACTGCATCATACATCTTGCCATCCTGCGAATATGTAGGATATTTGGCGAAAAGTTTCTCAAGTGCTTTAGTTACAAGTTTCATACTTTCTACTATTATTGTGTTATTGATTACGAGTGCAAAGTTAAACCAAATAATTTAATTATCCAAACAAAAACACAACTATTTTGTTTGAATTAACATTATTTAACATAGTAAATGATTTAATTTTGTTCCTAAATTACTAACTTTGTAAAATCATTTAGTATAAGCCAAAATTAGGAAATGGAGAACAGAATCAAGGAGCATATCAAGGCAGCCGGTGTAATGCAGAAGGAACTTGCAGAGAAATTGGATATGACTACCGTAGGTCTTAATAAGATAGCCAATACTCCAATGCTGAAAATTGAAACTTTTCAGAAAGTGGCAGATGCCCTCGGTATTCCGGTGTGGAAACTGTTGTTGAGTGATGAAGAGCTTGAGCAGATACGTTCCGAAGCAACCGCCAATAGACCGACAGATGAGTTCCGCTGTCCTAAGTGCGGAGCATTGCTTAAAGTCATTCCAACTGATGAAGAAAAACTTTGAAAAGGCACTAATAAATTATGGCAGTCAGATTATGACCGCCATTTTTCAATATGCACTGAAAACGGAAAGATACGAGGATTGTGCCATCATCAAGGCACTGTTTGAAAAGTATCATCTTGACTTGAATCAGACGATGGAAGAGTATCAGGCGTGTTTCTGGGAGATGGGGCTGTCCGGCAGGACTGCCATAACGAAAATCAACGACTTTCTTGCGGAGGCACTTGTAATGGTAGGATACCCGGCTGATGCCACAAGGATTGATGACTGTGTTCCGCTTTAATCAAAGACAAAAGATTCATCCGGCAGAGCTTCAAAGACCTCTTTTAAAATCAAATCCACATCCCTGCGGAAATCGGCATAAGCGTTGTATTCGATTATCAGGCTCGCGCTATTGTCGGAAATCGGTGTGCTTGTAGTCAGACCGAACAATTCAGATATAATCTTTCTTAATCCCATCCTCATCCTGTCACCGGCAAGGGCTTTTGGGGAATACAGATACAGCACAACCATAATAAATTTCTTACGGTTGCGCACAAGCATTGCGTCCTGTGGGCATCCCCTACGGGCATACACACGTTTATAGGCTTCATGGATTGTAGGCAATAGAGCAAGGTCAGTAAGAATCGGCTCGCCCAATTCTTCAAAAATCTGGGAAAGTTCAAGAACCTTATTGCGCATAGTCTTCAATGCGGCAATCTTCCCCATGTTGATTTTGGCTTCTTCGTTCATTTTGGCAGTAGGGTTAAAGGTTAAAAACGCACCCTTTCTGCACAATTCTTCTCTTTTCGGTTACAAAGTTACGACTTTTTTCTGATAGTTCCTTATGCGTGCGCGAAAAATAATGTGTTTCGCGCCTTTGAGCGGTAAATTGGCTGATTGAATTTAACAATTTCCAGCCGATATGCCACTTTTATCATTTGAAGTATATTCCAATTACGAGGAAGTCGCAAGACTTCGCTCGGAGATTACGATGCTTGAGAACCGTCTGAGGTCTTTTGGCCCCGGCACTTCCGTTTCAACCATTCGCGCCGTAGAAGCACAGCTCCAGTCTGCAAGGGCAAAATTCAGGGGTCTTGCTTTGGATGCGGCACAAGCCGGGGCTTCCCTTGAACTGAATATCCGCAAGGGGGCTAACGGAGCAATCGCAGCCATCAATGACTTACAGCAGAAATTAACCGACCCCATTCAGGGATTGACGCAGATAGCCGGTGTAGCCGGTCTTGGTATGTTCCTGAATAACGTGACAAAGATTCGCGGTCAGTTTCAGTTGATGGAAACAAACATCAACACACTTCTCGGTGGTGCTGAAAAGGGTCAGGCTATGATGGCTGAACTTACCGAATATGCGAAAGTATCGCCACTTGACTTTCAAGGAACTGTCGGAGCCGCCCAGATGATGCTTGGATTCGGCATCGACCAGCAGAAGATTCTGCCCTTTATGAAAGCCCTCGGTGACGTGTCTATGGGTGACGCGCAGCGATTCCAATCCCTGACTCTTGCTTTCTCTCAGATGTCGGCCGCAGGTAAACTGATGGGTCAGGACTTGATGCAGATGGTCAATGCAGGATTCCAGCCACTTGACCAGTTGGCTAAGGATACCGGCAAATCAATCGGTCAGCTCAAGGATGAGATGTCGCAGGGTAAGATTTCGGCTGAAATGGTTCAACAGGCGTTCATCAATGCGACTTCCGAGGGCGGCAAGTTCTACAATATGTCACAAGCCGCCACTGCCACCATCACCGGTCAGATGTCGATGCTCGGCGATGCGACCGACCTTATGTTCAATGACCTTGGAAAGAAGTCAGAGGACGCAATCATCAAGGTCATAGAGGGTGCTACTTGGATGGTAGAGAACTATGAAAAGGTTGGAGGTGTGTTGGGAACTGCCATTGCCACTTTCGGTATCTATAAGGCATCCGCTATGGCGAGTGAATTTGCAATAAAGGTTGCATCCGAAGAAAGAAGCAAGGCTGTTGTGCAAGGCTTTGAGGAAGAAATCGCCAAGATGGAGGAGTATCAGCGTCAACGCGCACTTCTGGCATTTGATGAAGATGTCAGAAGCGCACTTGAAACCGGGTCTATATCTTCCGAAATGGCTGAGAAGATTCAGGCATTGCGTGAGGAAGTGGGTATGCGGAAAGAAGCGGCACAGGCAGCCGTGGATGCTGCAAGGACAGAACAGGCTGCAATCAATGATGCTCTCAAGGCTGCCAATGAAAAGGTTGACAAGGCTCAGGAAATGGTGGATGTGGCTAACCAAATCGGAACTGCGGAAGAGCAAGCCGCAGCTGCCAATGAATTGCTTACAGCTCAAATGGAGCGTGAAGCCCTTACTACCCAGCTTGCCAATTCCCAGACCCGCGTTCATGAGGCTGAGATGGCATTGGATGCCGCAGCCACCCAGTCTAACACCATATCCCAGATTCAGCAGACCAACGCCACAAATGCAAACACCGCTGCCCAGAACACCAATACTGTTGCAACCGGCAGAGGGCGCATCGCTACGGCTTTATCCACGGCAGGAAACAAGATTGCGACCGTGGCCCAGTATGCCTATACGACCGCGATTAACACCTGTACGAAAGCATGGCAATCCCTGAAAGTTGCCTTTGCAACAAATCCCATAGGCTTAATCATCACTGCCCTGACTACTGTCATCGGGCTGTTTATGACATTCAAGAATGAAACGGAAGAGGCTACATCGGAAATGGAGCGTTTCGGTGAAGCCGCCACCAAGACAAAAAGCAATGTCAACACATTGTATTCTGTTCTTGATTCCGTAAACAAGGAAAGCAAGGTTTATAAGGATTCTCTTGAAGAGTTGACCAAGATTGCTAAAGATTACGGCATCCAGATAGATTCTGAAAAGGACACTCTTGACCAACTTAATGAGAAACGCGCACAACTTATCGCCCTGATAGAAAAAGAGGGTGAAGCCCGGCAGATAGCAAACCGCATCGCATCGTATGAGGAAGACAAGAAGAAGAATAGTGATGATTTCGTCAAGAATATGGCTGAAAGCATCGCTGATGAAAGCAAAAAGGATGCAAAGGACAATGCAGACCGTTTCGCCAGAATCATAGCTGATACCGTCGATAGGAAGAAAGCCGAATTGCTACCACTTATCAACGAGCTTGAGCAGCTTCAAAGGGAATATGCAACCGAATCGTCAAAAGGCGAATATGCCGATGCCTCCCGGATGGCTGAACTGCATAAGCGCATTGCATCCTTGCAGAACAATATCGCCAAGACTGCCAATGAGGAAGCGAAAAACTATGCAAAGGCAATGGGCATGGCAGAAGATTATATCCTTGACATTAAGGATACATCAAAGTTGGTTGGGGAACTGACCAAGCAGATTACTACTGCCGACAACTTCATAAAGCAGACTCAGGCTAATGCTAAGGCTGTCAATGATGAACTTGAACGTACAAAGGATGCCGCGCCACCGGTTGACTATTCCACATTTGATTCCAAGAAACTGACCGAGGAGTTGACAAAGGTTTCAAATGCCGTGGATGATATAAACAAGACCCCGGTTAAGCCACTTTCTGACCCCATCAACATTCACTCCCTGATAGAAACGGCGCAGAAAGCGGAAGAAAAGATTAGTGATGTCGATAATTCGTCAGCATCTCCAAAGACTGATAATTCCGCACTTGATGAAACCGCTCAGAAAGGAGAAAAGGCTGAGGATAAAATTAAGGACATAGACAATACTACTGCCACACCTTATATCGACACGAAGTATCTTGATATAGCCCTTTCCAAACTTGACAATATAAAGATTTCATTGAAAGAAGTTGGTGGTCAGGTTCTGAATACGTCCGGGGCTGAAAGAGAACAGCTCCAGTCACTGATGTCTAAGTATGGCAAGAATGGGAAACTTGACACAAAGCAGATGTCAAAGGAGGATGTGGCTCTATACAATCAGATAGTCCGCAATGCGCGTCTGCGTAGTAACTTCTCATTTGAGGGCAATAAGTATAAACTTAATTCCGAACAGTCTGCAATACTCCAGCAGTTCATAGACCGATATGGCACATCCTTGAATGAATCAAAGATGTCTGATGTTGACAAACGTCTATATCAGCAGTTGAAGAATGACCTCCGGGTTGGTGCTTACAACGCCAATAAAAACAATCAGACCGGGGCGATGAAAGCCATTAAGGATGCTCTTGAAAACCAGATAAAGACTGCCAAGACAACCGAGGAATTTGCCAATATCCGCAAGTCCATCAATGCACAGATGCAAAAGGTTGACCAGAGCAGTGAACTTTACAAGTATTACGAAAAGCAGTTGAAAGCCCTTGATAAGAGGGATAAAACCAAAAAAGATAAGAACAGCGGCAAGGATGACCCCAAGCAAAGAGCCTATGAACTTCGCAAGGCACGGCTTGAGGAAGAGAAGCGTACCAATGAATTGTTACAGGCTGAAAAGAATCGTCAGCGTGAACTTGAGATTGCGCAGATGGAGGATAATTCCGAAAAGGAAATCGCCACTATCAAATTCACATCCGAAAAGAAGCGTCAGGCTCTTGAGGCAGAACTGAAAAAGGAAGCATCTATCCTTGAGAAAAATGCCATGCAAGATTGGATGAAAGGCGGCAAGAACCGAAAGGAGTATCAGTATTATGAACAGTTCACGGATAAGCAGCTTGCAGAGATGCGTAAGCAGTATCAGGAACAGGCCCGTAGCAATATCGGCTATGATACCCAGCTTTCTCTTATCGCCAACAATGAGGCTTCTGAATTGCAGAAAGTACATCAGACCGACATGACGGCTATGCGCGACTATCTAAAGGAATACGGAACATTCCAGCAGAAGAAACTTGCAATAGCCGAAGAATACGCTGAGAAGATTCGTAAGGCGCAGAATAAGGGTGAGGAATTGACTCTTATGGCTCAGCGCGATACGGAACTTCGCGCCCTTGAATCAAAGGCTATGACCAGTCAGATTGATTGGTATTCAGTCTTTGATAATGTCGGTGTAATAATGCGAGGTCAGCTTGAACCCTTATACAAGCAGTTGCAGGAATACGTCAAATCCGATGCTTTCAGAAAATCTGGGGCTGACAATCAGCAGACGGTCATCAATGCGATGGATAAGATTCGTTCCCAGCTTGGTACTACGGATTCGTGGAAAGACCTTTCATCCGCCCTTGCTGACTATCAGAACGCACTGAATGAATTGCGTGTCGCCACTGAAAACGATACACGGGTAAGCGCGGAACTTGCCAAGTTGACCGAAGCCAAGAATACGGCTGATGCCAATCTTGAAAGAGCCAGAACCAATGCTGATACTACACCGGAACAGATGAAGGAATACATTGAGGCGGTCGAAGCCGCGCAGTTGGCTCTTGAGAACTATTCTTCAACTGTTGTGGCAAACAATCAGGCTATGCAGGAAGCGCAGAATCAGGTTCAAAGCAGTGGCACGTTATTATCTATGACCGCAAAGAACGTGATGCAGCCGGTAAGCGAGATATACACATTCCTAAGCGGTGCCGGACTTTCGCAGTTGGCTGAACTGTGGGGCGCATTTGATGAACTGAAAGGAGGCATTGATGGTCTGAAAGCTCTTAAAGATATTGGGAAAGATACGAAAGAACTGAATGATGGCATGGCAGAAGCCGGGGCAGACTTAGCAAAGGAATTGCCGGCTGAACTTACCGAGGGTCTAAGCAAAGCGGGTCTAATTGGTCAGATTATATCCGCAGTCCTGAAAATCCTTGACATTCTCAAGGATGGCGTGGGTCCGCTTATTTCTTCCATTCTTGATTCTATCTTTGGGGCCATAAGTGGAATCATCGACAATATCTTATCCGGTGAAATCTTCAAGCAGATTGGTGAAAGCCTCTACAAAGGTATCCTCGGAATATTCAAATCCATCTTCACTATGGGCGGTCTTTTTGATTGGATTGGCAATGGTGAAAGCGATAAGAATCTTGAAAAGGATATTGAACGCCTGACCGCGACTAACGATGCACTCCGCAAGGCAGTAGATAATCTTGCCACTGAAATGAAAGAAGCGGCTACGGCTGATATGGGCGAATTGTATAAGCAACAGAAAGCCGACATCGAGCAGTCAATGAAGAATACTCAGGAAATGATGTCACGCGCCGGGGCTGCCTATTCAAACGGATTCTTGGGTGTCGGTGGAAGTAAGTCATCCAATCATAAAATCAATAAGGGAATGAGCGGTTCTGACTGGTCGCGTATTTCTCAGATTGTCGGTAAGACCATATCAAGTGCCGGTGAGTTCTGGAATCTCACTTCGGAACAGATGGCTAAGATTGCACAGAGCGCACCTGACCTCTATGCCAAAATCAAAGGTCTTGCCGATGACGGCTACAAGGATGCTTCGCAGTTCATGGATGAGTACATCGAATACTATAAGGAACTGGAAGAGCTTGAAAATTCTTTCAGGGAGTCGCTGACCGATGTGTCGTTTGATAGCGTCAAGGATGACTTCAAATCCCTATTGCTTGATATGGAGTCTGATTCTAAGGATTTCGCAAGCAACTGGGAAAAGATGATGCAGCAGGCCGTCATCAATAGCCTTATGAACTCCAAATATAATCAGATGCTGAAAGATTGGTATAACGGATTTTCCGATGCCATGAACGATGACAATGGTCTGACCGAGGCAGAGCAAGCCAAACTGAAACAGGAATGGGATAGCATCGTCAACAGTGCCATTGCTGACCGCGATAGTCTTAAAAAAGCTATGGGCTGGGATACCGGCAGCGGATACTCGCAGGAAGCATCGAAATATGGAGTTAACACATTGTCGGAAGATACGGGGCTTGCAATAGTTGGCAGGATGACCGCTATGCAGGAAGCCGTCGAATCCATAAAGGCATCTGAATCCGTATCCGTGCTGACCCTTGCAGACCTTACTGATGAACTTATCCAGATAGCAATGGAATACAGCCGTTTCAACGTGCATCAGGATAACATTGAGCGTCAGCTTGCCAGAATCTACATTGAATTGCAGACCATCAGTGAAAACACCGGGGCAATCGTGAAGCCGATTATGTCGATGCAAGCGGACGTTGCCGAAATCAAGAAATACGCTAAAAATCTATAATTATGGATAAGATACCGGAACTTAAAATCAATAAATACCCAGTCTATGACTTTTTTGGTGTAAGAATGGGTGATGGCTTTCTGGATGCGCTTACCGAGCCATTAAGCCTTAAAGAGAACATTCAGAATGAATCGCGCCTTGAACATGGGAAGAGGGTCATCGTTGATGAGAATCCTAAATTTGCATCCCGCGAAGTTCTTTTGGATTTCACGATAACCGGCAATTCCCCGGCGGATTTCCTTACAAAGAAGAATGGCTTTCTTGCTTTGATGTATAAGGGCAACATAAAATTAGAGGTGCCGCAGGTCAATACCAATGTCTATAATCTGATATACCGGAGTAAAGGCACTGACTACGGAATGAACGCACAGCGTACATTCTGCCACATGATGCTGAAATTTGAAGAGCCGAATCCGAACAATCGTTCTGAATAGGCTTGTCATTCAGAGATAATAAAAGGGCGGTCGGTTTTATCCAATCGCCCTTTTATCATTCATCAGTACGTTTCTTATGTATGTGTAATCGTTTGACCGATGATTTAGGATTCATCATCATTGCCCTCAGTGTCAGTTGGTACTTGGGAGCATATTTACTGTTTTCCACATCAAGAATAATCAAGCCTTGCCTTATCATTTCAACTACCATTTTCTGAACCATCTCTTTTAACTCTTCATTGAAGACAAATACTTCAGCGGATGTTATGTCAAAATGTTCCAGCGTTTCAGATACATCAGGATGTCCCAGCCTGTTATACATACACTGAATGTTATCAATGTCTTTCCTGCTGACTTCATTTCGTATTGAAATCATCGTATCCTTTTCAGCAAGACCATTCTTTACCTGAGTTGCTCTTCTATTTTCTGCTTCTGCGAAGACTTCAAGCAAATTATTTATTTGCCCCGGCTTTTGTTCCATTTTCCTTACATTCGCGTTTGTGTCTTCTATATGCCCATCTGAAAAGATAAATCATAAATAAAAGAAAGACCGTATGATATATCATCAGAAATAATCTACATTCGTATGCAGCCCGGATTGCATCAGCCGACATCTGGATAATGCCGAAGACTATTGCACATAGATAGATTTTGAAACCTTTCAGATTCATACTATCCACGTTTTGCAAGTTCTATCTTTAACATGATGCAATAGTTCGCCATATCAAGGAGGGTATCTTCCATAGATTCACCCTCTACCAATGGATGTGTGCCTTTGATGATGTTCTTGAGACGGTTGAATTTGTGCATTATCACCGAGAAGCCGGCAACCGGGCCAAGTTCCTGCACCGATTCAGAAAAAGAATCGCCATAGTCATGGTTTTTGGCGATAAAGATGTCGGTCATTTTGCTGACAGTATCTTTAAATTCCTGAACATTTGAGGAAGTGCTGCCAACGACAGGCGCAAAGTCATTGCTGAAATCTATGACTTTAGGATTGCTATTGTTTTCCATTATGAAGATTTTTAATTATTGTTTCAAGTGCTTTTATCTTTTCTTTAAGTTCCTTATTCTCTTCGGATAAGTGGCTATTCTCTGCGGTCAACTTATCCACTGCACGTTTATTCTTTGTGGATTCTTTAGACCTTTTGATAAGTTCATAGACGTATGCACGGTGAGCCTTATCTGCTATCAGTGGCTTCGCACCATTGTAGGCATCCATCAGTTCGTCAATCTCTTCATGCTGACGTTCCGTAAGAGCCTCAAGACGCTTAGTCTTATCCAATAGTTGCTCATTCTGACGTGTCAGATGGGCGATATAGTTGTTGCGTTTCTTATCATGTTTCTTATACTTGTCTATAAGATAACGTAGCCGGGATTCTTCGTCCTGAAACTGAATATAGCGTATTCCGTCATCGTCCATATCTTAATTGATGAAAAGAAGTTTGTATTGGGCGAGTTCTTTCTGAAACATTTCAGTCTTGTTATAGCCACAACATTTCAGTTCGCAGCAGATACCGCCACGATATACGCATTTCCTCACAAGGTAAGGAGCTAAGTCCGGGTCAACTTCTGCGATTTTTGCTTTGATAAGACCGAAAAGTTCCCTTGTTTCAGGTGATGCCGTTGTGCAAAGACGCAATTTCGCCATATCGATAAAGGCTTGAGCATTGGCGATAAGCAGAAGATTGACTTTCGTATAGCGGTCGGAGTTTTCCGCAAGCCAATCAAGAATGTCACAAGCCTCCTCAATCTTACCCTGAGCAAGCAAGGCATTGACTTCTGCGATACGTTCTTTCAGATGGGGATTGCCACCACCCGGACGGTCTATGCGGCAAGTCAACTGATAAGGTTGTGAACCGACATGATGACGGATGAAATGGGTGCTTACGAAAAGGGGGATTTGATAACATTCCACCGAGAAGATTTGTGTCCTGATGATGGAGTGTTCAGTTTTGTATGCCCGTTTAAGGGTAATCTTGCTTTCGTGTCCGGATGTGAAACTTGCAGCCAGTTGCACAAGCTCCACACCGGTATGTTTCTTAACTATGATGGTTGGTTTATTTTCCATTGCTTATGATTTTTTCTTTGATTGACCATGTGCGCATCGCGCCCAATCTTGTGAGTTTGAATTGTTCCTCCAACGAGAGTTTCTTTGCCGGATTATGACGGGTTGAATTTGATGGCAGATATATAGTGTTAGGCCAACATTCGCCATAACAGTCACCACCATATTCTATCAATCCCCATTTCTTATTAGGGTCAACTTCTTCAAGTTTAGCCTTGCATTTATCTACTATGGATTTAGGTACGGCATAATAGAGCCAAGAAACCTTTGAATCATCATGAGTATGTTTCTTCCTGAAATCTGCAAGGAAATCTGCCCAGCTTCTTTTTATCTCTATCTCGGTCAGATAGCCGGTCTTATTCATAATCAACAGGTCGGCTTCGTGATTAAGCAGACCCCATGATACTTTAGGCACAATGACATTTGCACGATAACCGAAGTATTGCGCAAGTGCCACTTCTATCTGAGTGATTGAAAATATGGTATCCGCTGCCATGTCGATTAACGATTATCACCGGCTCCGTGAAGTGTTCCGCGTTTCACACGTCCTTCTATCTTGTCTATGTTCATCTGTGCAATGTCGGATAACTGGTAGCCTATGACTTTTGTCATGTTTGCCACATACCACATCACATCGCCCAATTCCAAAGCCAAAGCCTTTTTATCGGCATCGGAGAAAACGCCATCCTTATCACGCAATACTTTTTTGACTTTATCAGCAAGTTCCCCGGCTTCACCACTGATAGCAAGGGCGAGATAACTGACAGTGCCATCATTGGGGTATATGGCAGTCGCAAGAGCGGCTTTCTGATAATCGTTGATTTCCATTATTGTAATTATTTAATATCCTTAGAATTTGCTTCGACTCTTTCATGGTCAATCCTTTGCGTTTACCGATGGACTTTTTAAGCAAATCAATGGCTTCTTTAACATTACCAATGAAATATCCATCGCCACCGCATCTTTTACACTTGATTCTTGAAGGAATACCCATTTCGTATGCTACAACATGACTGTACCGGTCAAATTGTGGATTGTCAATATATCCTTTTCCATTACAAGTATCACATATCATGGCTTTACTTCTTTATCAATTCCGAACATACGATAGAAGTGCTGGAGTTCATGCACATAGCGGAGATATACAACGTGCAGATATTCATCATCAGTGCGATGAAATTTGGCTATGAAGCGGTCTTTATATTTGTGGATGTCAACCCAATCATTCAAATCCCATTTTTTGATGACTCCCGGCACAGTGTCAATGATGCCGTTTTGGTCATTGACGATGCGTTTACCATAAATATCCTGTTCTTGCAGCCATTCCTTTGTCAAGGGGATTGGTTCAATATCCTCAAGGTCAACCTCAAACGGGTCGCCCTGCTCCGGGTCTATTTCCAAGTATAAGGTATCTTTCAACATTGATACGATATACATGGCTGGAGAAAGTATCCCGGTAGTTCCACGTTCATATACCCAATCGCCAATCTGATAGTGATTCGGCAATGCCGGGGTAGTGGTGTTATTGCAATTCTTGACTTCCATCTAACATTGGTCTATAACGGTTCTTAACGACTTGATTCAGGCAATCCGTTGCATATCCTAATAGATAGCAAAATGTTTCCTGATGGTTAAGGCTGACTTCTTCACCCATAGCCTGATAAAGCGACAATACAAAGTGTCCTGCTTCATGGGCGCAATCCGCAACCGATAACTGATTATCAAGAATGTAAATCAGTATTCCGTATTCGTTTGTTTTGAGATATTCAATCTCAGGATATGTAACAGCCCTTGCTTCTTTTTTTGTAAATTCTTTTATTTCTTCTCCATCAATACCCTTGAATCGTTCTTTAAGCCACGAATAAGGCGCATCCCTGACTATCCAAAGCCTACGGGGAAATTGCTCATTGGCAAAAAGATGTATGACTGGTTTCTGTTTGGATGCCATATATTCAGGTTATTTGGGTTCAATGTCTTCTTTCAGCATTTCAAGAAGTTCCGTAGCACAAATCTTTGCGTACTGAGTATCGTCACTGATAAAGGTCTTGATGGTGTGCCATGAAAAAAGTCCTTGCACTTCCACAATGTAAGCCGGATACTTGTATGTGAACGAGTCCGTAGTCATACGATAGCCTCCGATGTTATCAAGCCATTTGCGAATTTTCTTAAATATTTTCATCAGTAAATAAAGAGGGTGTTATTGTTTTTTGTTCCTGTTTCTTGGTCTTTACTTTCTTGGGTAGTGGTGGCTTCTGACCGGATTTGACAGCATTGATAAAGTCTTCCCATTGAAGCCGTCGATAGTATTTATCCCAATCGCTTTTTATCAATATATCCCTTTCAGGATGATATATGTATAACTCGCCCTGAATCTTAGCACCACCACTATACCGAGCGATAGAAAAGAATGAAGAACTTACATCTCCGATTACAATGGGTGTATGTTCCATGTCAGGGGAGCATTTTAACTGTTATCAGGGGGTCGCTTCCCCATTGATGCGCCGGGGATGCACAGTTACAGCAGGTCGGTTTCGGTTCTGGCCTGAGCTTCCACAAGAAATGCCGGATAACTTGATGAATGTCGAAGAGAATATCCGATTTGTCATCATAGTGGATTCCCATATTAGTTCCGGGGCCTAAATCCCATACCAAAGACTTGACTTCATAGAGCTTCATTCTTGCTGTTTCACGAATCTCATGACGCTTATCAAATGTGGCAGTGGTATATGTTCGCGCTATTCCGGCTTCAATAGCATCCTCTAAGCCGACATCCAACTGACCGCAGATATTCCGAGAATGGCACTCACAGGCGTTAGAAAGAGCCTCAAGCTGATGCTTATTCAATTCTATACTGAAAAGCCGCTTATCGGCATCCTCCACCATTCTTTCATCCTTGATTTTGAAGATGCGTTTATTGTATATCTGGGCGATTGCCATTTCAGCGCGACAACCTCTTGATTCGTTCCAATCATAATCAAATAGAATGGCATCACATTCTAAAAGACCGGCGATGTCACGCCCCATCAATTCTGAATAGGGCAATGTACTGTCAGGGCAGATGTCAAAAGGCGTTACTGGTGTGTACTCCTCCGATTCCACCGAATCCTTGAGGGTGTTGGCTCTTCGCTTAACATCCTCAAGGTCGCGCCCGCTAATCGGGAGGGATATGTAAAGTTTCTTTTTCAACTGATAGTAGTTTTTGGTTTATTTTGACACTGCAAATTTAATCATTTACTTTTATTCTACCAAGAAAAACCTACATAAATACTGATTTATGCTGATTTTTACTGATTGACGAACCTTACACTGCCTTATCCGGGTCAGATTTTGTATATTTGGCTACGATGTCCTTAGCCTCCTGCGTTTCAAGACCACGGATAGACCTCATCTTAATGCGCCTTGCAAAGTCATTGAATTTGGCACAACAGTTCCGAGGACACGGATTGCCATAGCCATCAAAGTTCAGGCGTTTGCCACATCCGGCATCGCAGAAAGCGTCATAGATACTTTCTTGAGTCTTCATAAGGATACGTTCCACATCGCGCCTGAAAGCATAATTGGGTGCAGGTTCTTGTGGCGTTTCTTCTTTTTCCACGATAGGCTCAACGCCATTGATTCTATCAATCCACTTGGCTGCCCATGCTGTTGCTTCGGCATAGTTTGAAAAGACTTTCTTGTCAAGGCTGCTCCATCGTTGCATTGCTTCGCCTCTTATAATTCCGGCATCCGTTTTCCAGATGTTTAATGAGCCGAAACTACCTGCGGCAGTGCAAGCGCAACCTTTTTCAAGAATAGTCCTGATATAGCTTTCGTCCGCTTCCTTAATCAAGTATCCATCTACCTTGCGTTTCTTCATGCCTTTCAGACCTCCAAGTTCGCAAAATGCTCTTTCTTCCATATTTGTATTGTTGTTAGTCGATTCTTTCAAATTCGTAGCCGAAGACAATGGGATTATTATCCCATGTTCCTTTGCCGGATATTTTATCTATCAGCCACGCATAGGCAAATCTTGGATTGAAAAATGTTGGGGAGTCAGGCATACAGGCTATCGTGCAGTAGCCATTTTCCGCTTTCCTGATACCCTCGGCGATACATCCGGCATCGGTAATATCTTGAAGATTTTCTATCCATACATTTTTGAATTGGATATGATGGGGCATAAGGTCAGGTCTTACATACATCTTGTTTTTCCATCCTGCCCCATCAGGGAATTGCAGTCGGTTCTCTTCGCTCTTGCAGATGTCCTGATATTTCTGTGCGATAGCCACGATTTCGCCAACATTAAAAGGCGGTGTTTCCTTCTTCTCAGTAAAAAAATAGTGATTGAACAATTCCTTTCCGGTCAGATGGTCAAATGTTGCGTTATAATATTCTACCTGAAACTTGCTTATGCGTTCAAGCATAGATTTTGGGATTACGCGCCGGGTATGTGTCTTGATTCGGTCAAAAACTGCCTGTTGAAGACCAAACTGCTCACTGAAACATATCTTTTTCATATCAATATCCTTCCGAATGTGTATATCTTAGGGTTATATGGCTTTTGGGGTAGATTTCTTTGATGTAGTGAAGTGCATCCGTGCTACGATTAAACCTTACGTTTGGGCATAGGTCTGCTGCTCCTCTATCCCAAAACTTGATTAGTCCGAAAAGCAATGAATGACGTTGGTCAATTCGGTAAGTTGTAGGGCTATCCTTTACTATTCTAAATTGTTTCATTCCGTTGGTTTTGATTGTGATACTTCTTGATATGCAGACTCTATTTCTTTCAATAGCCATTCTTCATTTATCTTTATGTCATCGCTTTCACCGATTGTCATTGTTCCATTTAGCCAATTAAGGTCAACAACCAATTTATCTTTCTCAATATGATAGGCGTTAATGCTGGCATGATGCTTTTTCAGGCAATCTTTCAGGTCACGAAGAAAGGCAGTCTTGGGATTATTTTTCTCCACTAATTCAAGCTCCCTAAAATGAAATTCCATCGTTACCGGCAAAAATGGATAGTCAACCATTATGTAGTTGCCAAAAACATTATCCACAACACCAATATCCTCGGTGTCTATTTGCGTAAGCTGATGACAACACGTTATATCACGGCACATCTTCAATCTTACCCGGTCGCCGGATTCAAAGATATTCTCCATACTTATTTATCCTTTCTTTTTCTTTGTTCTTTTTCCCACCTAACACCTTTTCTGAATCCCTCTATAAAAGCATTTGAACAGACTTTAAACTGAATTTCAGAACAGGGATGCAGCGGACAGTTTTCACATCTATGGCTTCTGCCATCAATTATTCGTGCAGTTTGATTTAAGCTCCTTATGGTTGCCATAATTCTTCCATTATTGATAGATTCAAAACATTCCTTGTAAGGGCAGCCATCTCTTCGCTACCAGCCATGTAATATCTTTCTTTAAAGACCATCCATTAGGCTTCGGCTTATGTGTTGCAAGTTTGCCCTCCGTAGGCTTCAATCCTTTATCGTGAAGCTCACACAATCCGTTTGGTTGACGAAACGTACACCATCCATTATTTTCCAAACGAGGTTGAACCATCTTAATGGGTTTATCGGTCAGACCTACAAGCATCCCGACTCCCCATAGCACAGGTGTCAGACGCTTGCCATATCCTGCTTCCAACAACTTGTTTATATCTTCGGGAGTGCCTAAGCATGGGGTACGACACAGATTCTTGCATTTTTCACAAGAACATTCTGATGGTCTAATCCCTGACTTCACTGATATTTCTTGAATGTCTGTCATATTACTTATGTATCTTCCTTTCGTATTTTATTGATTAGTTCGGATGTTGAATAGACTTCTTCAATGTCTGGCACAATCACCAATTCAGCCGTTATGCTATTGTTGATTTCAACCTTTTTTCCGTATATGGTATCAGAGTTCTTGAAAACTTTGTTAGCGATGGGATAAAAGTCTTCAATATTCTTGATTTCGTCCATCTGAAACACGGCATCCACACATTTCAGGGCATCGACCATAGCGATACGATGATGTTCAGGTATCATCGGCACTTTGTTCTTATTCCGATTCACAAGGGTATCGCTATCAACTCCCACGATAAGAAAGTCACATTGTGCCTTACACTTTTCAAGATAGCGTAGGTGATAAAAGTGGAGCAAATCAAAGCATCCGCTTGTAACTCCAACAACCTTTCCGTCAAGGTCAAGTTTATGTATTTCATTTCGTCTGATTATCATATCATTCAGCATTAAAAATCTCAGATTCAATTTCTTTAAATTCTTCGGCTAATTTCGCATCACCATTGGCGAGGTCTTTGAAAAGGTCACTCATATCTTCATATCCTCCTACTGGGTCGCCATTAGCACGATTGTGGCAATAGACTTTGTAATGATATGCGATTGTTTCACGTTCCGTTTTATTCATACCTCACCAATTTACATCTGTGTTAGTAAATTCTTTCAGCCATGATATAAAGTTATGGGCTAAATATTCTGATATAGTTGCAATGGTTGCGACTATAATCAAGGGGATGGCAATCAACGCGCCAATAGCAAATATGGATAATTTAACCCATTTCATCACTTTTCCATCATTTGAGTTTCGTATAATTATCCTCATATCTTGATGTTACCGATTATTTTGATAATTTCATTTGGATATTCTATTGCTATCCTTTTCAGGGCATTGAACGCTGCATCCAAAGGGGTCTTATCTGGATAATTCTTTTTAAGAAAATGGTGGTTTGCAAGACAGATGGATGCAACCCAATTCCTATCTTTCGGCATAAGTTCATTGTACCTGACTTCTGCCAATGGCAATTTAAGTATTATATCCTCAAGGGTATAAGTAGGCCAGATGGTATCACAGATTTCAGATTCCGCAATGAATTTATCCATCAGATAATAGGCGACCGGTGTATGTTTCATTGTCTGAACATAAAAAGGACACCATGCCAGACGAGTATCTGATATGTCAAGCCCTATTGTTTGAAGTTTCAGCATTTGCTCAATCGACAATGCTAATTGGGACGATGTATTCTTTTCCATATATACTAATGTGGTGTGCTGTTAACTTTTGGCAACTCAGGTATAGACATCCAATGCGTCACTTTAAGACTGGAGCCGACAACGAAATCGTTTCTGTCTTTTACAATGCCATATTCGACCTCTCTGAATGTTAGCCTAAATTCGGGACATTCACGCCTTTGTTTACTGTTGAGTTCGCTTCTGTCAACTCTGACTAACACGGTTTCATCATAAGGCGGTAATGTTTCGTCTACACTGTTCCAAAGATTATTTCGTAGGATTGATTCTGCTTCAATCGCACCGTCAATGAATGATTTTATAATGATTTCATCCCGCGTGCCTATCGGTGCATCAAGACTATCAAGGTATCGCTCGGCTCTATTTTTCCATTCCATAACTCATGTGCCTAATCAGGTATCTCAATGGATTTCTGCGCCTCATAAGAATCAAGCATATTAGACCCATAACAGCCAGCCATCTTCTGCTTATCCCATGCCTGATGTAAGGTTTCTTCCGAAAAGAAACCAAACGGCCATATCAACGCGATTTCACGCATTGTCATCCTCTTCTTGCCCATCTTAAAGGCTTTGTATTGAAGAAAGTTGGTATATATCACTACTTCGCCGGGGCGTTTGGTAAGCGTTGAAAGAAAGGCTGCGGCTGCCACACTGATTGTATATGTATGGCAGTTCTTTATCCTGTTGTATAGCATAGAAGCGAAGTTCTGTCTTCTGGGTTCTATCAGCTTGAGCGCATCTGAATCGGTTTCAACCTTTGCTTCATTCAGAGTCATCGCCATAAACATATCCATCTGCTCATTTGTCAGAGGTGTATTCTTCGGCTGAGAATCAAGCCATTCAGCCCATTTCTCTATGCCATCTTGAGGCGGTTGTACTTGTTTCATATTTTGATTTATTAAATTATTTACTATATTTTGATAACGCAAAATTAAACCAAATAGTTTAATTATGCAAATAAAAGTGCCGAGCAAATAAGATTTTTAACTCTTATTCACTCTTTAAGGTCGTATTGACCTGACACTTTTATTGATGATTACAATAGATGATTGTCACGGATAAAGCGGTCTAAATCATCTACTTTGTATTCGTAGTAATTGCGGTTGGCATTACGTCTATATACACGTCTTTCAATGATGCCATTTTGACCGGCTATATTTATCACTTCCTCTTTGCAGCCACAATAAAGAGCTGCCGTATCAAGAAGTAGCCATTTTCCCTCATCCTTTACTGCTTCATCAGGATTGGTGCCGGGTGTATAGTATTCTCCATTCATGCGCGGCTCCTTACCTTTTCCATAAGATTGAAAGAAAAGGATTGATGACCTGATGGCAGCTCTTTCGCGCATCTCATCTTCCGGGGTTATAAGGAAGCCAAGAACATTCTTGACCTTTGTTCTTGTTGGGCGAGTGATTGCCGGCATAGGCTTTGGAATCTCAACCTGAACAGGCTTTGAGGGCGTGATGGGTTCTGACTCCTTAACTGGGGTCTGCTTGTGCGCAATCCGTCTGCTCATAGGAATCTTCTGGACTGCATTTATTATCAGGTTCACAGTCTCATCGCCACCCTGCATCAGTTGAATCCATTTCTGCACAAGTTTTGTCGTTCCGCTTTCAGAATAGTCTATTTCAGGGGCGATTTCCCGGACCGAATATCCATTCAAGGTTATCTGCACTCCGGCATAGAGCATCGCCCTATAAGCCTTTCTCTTTATCCCCGTCATTCTATTATATTGACGTTGTGCCTTTTTGTCGATGATGTCAATTATAGTCTTTTCCATATCGTTTATGAAGATGGGTATTATAACATTGCATTTATCATTGCGCTGGCTTTATTAGCCATTACGCTTACACATAGTTTGGTCTGGTCATTGGGCTCAATGGGATATTGATTCTTTATGCCCATACAAACCGATTTTATTGCTGTCAGTCTTGCATCGCCATGATTCCGGCACGGCATACCGAGTTTTTCAGCGATACGCTTGTTTACCTGTCGGTCGAAGTCTTCCACATAGTCAATGAAAGCTATGATGATATTGGCGTAACAGAAGATACTTTCGTGCTTGACGCGCCCATGATACTTGAGAATCTGATTTCCGAAAGTGAAAAACATCAGTGTCAGATTGCCTCCGCAGCTTTCAAGATATTCATCGCGCTGGGCAAGAAACTTCTGAAATACCTTTGGTGGCATTTCTTTTTCAAGGGAATCCATATATTCCTTTCTGATTTCCTTGAGTCGACGTGTCTGCTTCTTGTATTCTGAAAGCCGGTTATCCCTTGCATACGCTACAAGTAAGTCAAGATAATAGACCACGCATTGCGTTATGAAGTGAGGGATGTACGCCATTTTAAGGGATTCTTTGCGTTCAAACAGATTCAGAAATTCTTCCGTTGACAGGTCACGCTCTTGCATTGGCTCACGCTGCTTAACTTGTATCCCGGTAAATAGGGTCGTAGATTTTAAATGGGGGGGGGTAAATTGAATCTTGTCGATGTTGAGTTCCTGATTCTGCATCATCTCCCTTACCCTTATGCTGTCAAGTTCTGCCATCTGACCCTGATAACCTGAAAGCATATCAAAAGAGGGATAGTTGCTGATTTTGGGGTATTTCATTTGTGAATAAGTTTTTGAAGATGTGATACAGGCAAGCCACCACGATTGAGTTTCCTGCCAACTTGTAATGCTGTGATTTGGATATGCCCGATGACAGTAGTCGGTCTATCTTTTCTTCCGGTACATCCATAAGGCGGTAGCACTCACGCGGAGTCAGTTTGCGTATGCGAAACCGGGTTGTCTTACCATAGACATTGTTGGGTCTTGCAGAAATGTTTGTACTGCCGATGCTTTCATCATAGTCAGTGCAATATTCGCTTATTCCGTCCTTTGCCCTATTGAGCTTATGAGGGCGTAGGCTGAAATCAGGATTGATTGTAACGCCAATCTCCTGTGAACGACTGGCAGCCGCTATAAGTCGTAACTTTTCAGCAGCCTGTGTAATTTCAAATGGTATCCTTTCCATAGAAGCCTCCATTACAAGATGTGGGGATTTGTAGTCCGTGCTTAGTAGGGTCGGTGATGATTCAGATGATGGCGCAAACTTGCCGTAATTCTTCCGTGGGTCTGCCATAACCATTGGATTAGGTATCTTGACATAATTGTTATGCTCCCACGCGCTTGACGTTATGGATGGAGATATGTCACCCACATCGCCACCGGGACGATTCCACGGCATTAGGCAGATGATGGATGGGTCTTCAACCGATTCAAAGACCATAGAGTCTTTTTGGACAGTTGTGATGGCATTGGCTACATCATCTCCTATTTCCACCTCCTGATGGAATGGGGGTATAGAGCCACGTCTGCGCATGGCACACGATTTCTTTGTGGGTTCTATCAGTCGTTTCATTTCTAATGTTGGATTATCGATTGTCAGGATGCCGGTCATAGGGAAATTGCCATCAATCAGGTTGCTGGCGCACATAGCACCATATCGGGTAGTGATTGTGTAGGCTAACCCATTCTCGGCAGTGTTGAATGGTATCTGTTCCATAACATAGTGCATATTTGCGCTGTCAATGGTCGTGCGCAGTGTTCCTGCCACATCCGGATTCACACCCTTGTTATAGGTATCAATCCAAAGACCATCCTCAAAAGGGATTTGACCATCTTCAAGCATTTCTTTCAGACGTGAGTTCATTACGATTTCTTCCTTTGTCATTATCAGCGGCATCGAATTGCCTCCTGTGGGAGTTGTCAGCGTTGGCGATATACCGCAAGGGTCATAAACCCTGCCGTTGGTAGGATTCTTTTCCTTGTCATATATCTGGGCGACTTGAATAAGCTGATTCATATCATCTTCTTTTATTTCTTCTATCACAAAAGCCGGATAGCCGTGATTATCCATTATGGTAGGTGAGATGCCGTCAGGGTCAAAGACATTCCCGGCACGATGACCTGATGGCATGATGTTTCCAACCAATAGGATTTCCGGGGGGTAAATGGCGGTTATTGTTCATTGTCTTGATTATTGGGGTATTCTGCTACGCAGGGATGCCAACCGGTTGTTAGCGCAGTTGCTATTCCATTGCTGTCATATACTCGGTCATGGATACTTGGTTGTTTACCGGTTTCATCCTTAGAGTTCAGGCAGATGGTTCGGGGTGGAGTATTTACCAATACTTTAGGGCAGTTTCCATGTCCGCTTGTATGTGTCGGTGCGATTCCGTCAGCATCCACGATTTTGCCGTCCTGCGAATTGTTTATCTTTCCCACCACTATGATGCCATCATCTTCATTCTTGGATGTATGTATCGGTTTCACGGTGTCCGTAGTGTCCTGTGATTGTTCCGCAATACCCCCCTCGGTAGCCAAATGCAGACCATCAAAACTCCACGGGTCATTGTTATACCAAGCATGGTTATGTATGCCTGTGGTCTTTGTGATGATAAAATCTGACTTCATAGCCTCAGCGATATTGGCAAATTCATATTTGTTTTTGCCATCGATGAAGAAGACTTTTCCATTGTATTCTTCATTGATGTTCTTTACAAAGACTGACATAAACTCGCTGACATAGCAAGGGCGGGATAGAATAAGACGATTAAAGGGGATTCCCATACCGCTGGGATATTCAGGAATAATCTTGACGTTTAGTGGAATGTCTGTATCAACCTTATCTGCATAGACGAATCGGTTCTTGAAACCACATCCCTCTGCTTGCTTGCGCTCACAGTGGTCGATTATCGCCTGAATCTTTGCATCAGACAAATAGTAGCTCTCGTCCACATTTGTTTCCAAGACGTGCTTGAGGCGGCGGTCTAACTTGAAGGGTTTGGGGAAATAGTAGATGGCTTCGCCATAGATGCTGACCATAAAGACGCGCTCGCGGTTCTGCGGTACGCCATAGTCTTTGGAGTTTAATATCTGATAGTGATTTGAATAACCGAGGCTTTCCAAGTATTTTGCCCATTTCTTGAAATCGGGCATGAATTTGTCGCTGACGAGTGCCTTGACATTTTCCATCAACAGGTATTTGGGGCGTTTTATCTCTATCGCCCTTGCGCACTCCCAAAGAAGCGATGAACGTGTTCCAGACCCCTCGGCGAGTCCTTTCTGCAAGCCGGCGTTGCTGATGTCGGTGCAGGGAAATGAATAAGTAAGAAGATTGAAATCTGGGACTTCCTCCCAATTTATAAGTGAAATATCTCCAAAGTTTGGATACTTCTCTACAAGTTCTTTCGGTGGTTGATACCCCCCCCGGAGGGCATTTTCTACGTCTGACACTGTAACTTTTGAAAGTTCAGGGTCACGCGCAGCATAGTAGGCTTTGATGGCGGTAGGGTCTATCTCGCTTATCCCTACGACTTCATAATCAAGTCCGATGTCATCCTTGAGTAATTCCAATGCCATTGACTGACTGCCATATCCGGCAAAGGCTTCAAATATTTTTATCTTCTCCATTTTGGTCTTCGTTGAAAAGGTTATATTGGGTGATTATCTTATCTCCGATGTGGGTCACGCCCATACATTCCTGCTTGAAGCGTTCCTCTTGGGCTGAATAATACTCAGGGTCAATTTCGCATCCGATGAAATCAAGACCCATGTGATAGGCTGCGATACGACTACTCCCACTTCCTAAATGGGTATCCAGAATCAGGTCGCCGGGCTTTGTGAAGTTCTTGAAAATCCAGCAATATAAAGCCACCGGCTTTTGTGTGGGATGGATTCGCTTTTCCTTTACTGTCTGACGTGCCGCGCTATACCTGAATATCTTTGCCGAGCGGTCAAAGGTTGTCAGTGCAAGCTCGCACATTGCGAAAGACAGTGCTTCCGGCTGTTCCTTATCCCAAACTATCCAGCATTTGGAATTGATGGGGATTCGTTCTATGAAATGGTTTGCACCGAATATGATGGCGTTCTTGCTTACACGCAGAAGCTCCTTGAAAAATTCCGCAGATGGGGCTTGCTTATCCCCTGCCTTATACTGACGGCCTTTTTCCTTGATTAATCTGCCACTTGAGCAGATGTCAATTCCATAAGGGCAGTCACATAGCGCAAGGTCTATGCTTTTATCTGCCATAGATTTCAGCACTTCAAAGCTGTCACCAAGTATTATATTGCTTTTAGGATTCATCTGAAAATAGGGTATCTTGTTTGTGTTGCAATCTGCCTTTGGCACGTTTCTTATCCAGTTCAACCACATCGAACATCGACATAGGAGGATTGTAAGTTTCCAACAAGTTCACGGCATCGGCATAGAAGTCTTTCTTGATTTCAAAACCATAAGCCCTGCGACCGCATTGCCGGGCTGCAAGCAAAGTCGTTCCGCTTCCTGCGCATGGGTCTATAACGACATCTCCGGGGTCAGTGTAAAGACGTATCAACTTATCAAGCAAAGGCACGGATTTTTGCGTAGGATGAATCTTTGGTGTCTTTGTGTCACGGGGATAGTCCATACAGTTGAATATCATCCGACCGTTATTGTTAAACTTCGGTAACTTATCTCGGTATAGCAATAGACCATATTCACCGTTACCTACAATCTTCATATTTGCTTTCAGAACCTGTGGTGAATAGTTCTTGACGAAAACAAGCGGTATGTAGTGTTGGAAGCCGTATCTCTGCCCAAGTTCAATGAAATACATCATCTGTTCAAAGGCGCAGAAGATTATCATGCAAGGAGATTTCCCCTTTTCCTTTGGCTCCTTGATAAGAAGATTGGAGCAGAAGTGCATAAACTCAGCGGGCTTGAAGTTGGCATCGGTATCAAAGAATTGCTTTCCAGCAAGTTCACTTTCCCCATTGGCATTATCGCCATCGACATACCATTTAGGGTTGGATGCGTAAGCATTGTTCCCAAGATTATAGGGAACGTCCGCAATTATAAGTTGAGCCTTGCAGTTCAGGTATCTCTTCCAATTCTGGAAGTGGTCATTGAATAGTTCTATATCTTTCATTTTGTCTGAATATTAGAATGGTAATGGTTCATTAGGGTCTATTGGCCCAAATGGGAAATCCGGGTCAGATTCTATTGGGGATGAAGCGGTCATATTTGGCATACTGGGCATATTCTCCCACGGCAGTTCCATTTGTGTCTGGGGAATTTTGACTTTATCATTCAGCTTTTGCTTAACGAAATCCACCATGTCGGCTCTATAATCAACCGCTATGCCGTCACTTTGCTTCCACGGTATAAATCTACCATTGATTACGTTGAATTTAAATGTCGCATCGCCCGGCTGACCAAGATGCCTGAATTTTACTTTTTCCACCCTTGCGAGGGTGTAGTTCTTACTTTCATCGCGCTCTCGGTGTACCACCATACCGAAGTCTGCCTTGTCAAAGAATGTCGCAGAACCACTGATGTCATACATTGTCGGCACACCGCCATTTCCGTTATCTTTTCGCACCTTAGTAGGGTGCGCCATTAAAATGAACAGTAAATCATTCTGCTGGGCGAAAGCCGACATCCGGTTAAGAAGCCTTGATATGTATTGGGTTTCCGTTTCGCCCCTTGACTGTTCGTGTTCAATGCGGTTAAATGGGTCAAGCACGAAAATACGGATTCCCCAGCGTCTTACAAGATATTTGGCTTTCGCCAAGATATTGTCTATCGTTGAACCATCTTCCGGCAATACATGAAAGAAATTATTCCGGTAGTAATCCTTTGCGCGGGCATACTGTTCCGGAGATATATGCTCCGAGTGTGGTGTGGATTGCAGTTTCTTTCCGCAAAGTTTCTCCATAAGTTTTACCGCATGATATTGCATCGGCATATTCTCAGGCGAAAAGAATCCCACCTTGAAATCATATAGGATATTCAGGCGAACACACATCTCGTCGATAAATTCCGATTTACCACTGCCGGGGATACCTGTCACTATGAAAAGACGCTTAGTTTCAAGACTGATTAAGGCATCAAGATTTGGATGACCTACAAGAAACCCCTTTTGAAGACCATGCTCGTAGATTGAATCAAGTTCATCCTCATAATCATTCAGGGAGAATACACCATCAACCTTTACTTCCTTTGCATTTCGGAGGCAATTCTCAAGACTTTCTTTGCCGTATTTTTGAAGATGCTCGTTGGCATCCTTGCAATCATCGCCATAAGTAACAATCTTGCATCTTTCAGCACCGAATCTGCGGATAAGCTCATCACGCAGCAACAAGCCTTTAGTATCGGTATCAGATGCAATATAAATAGTTTCCTTGTCTTCAAACCAGCCATCAATGAAGTCATCAAGATAGGTCAGGTTGCTATTTGCGCCATTGGGTACGCTTATACAGTTGGATTTACCAATTTCCACAAATGACAGGCAATCCATTTCGCCCTCAGTGATTATACATTCGCTTTGACCGGTTATTGAATCAAGATTGTAAGGTATCAGTTCCGCACCGCTTTCAAGCATGAAATCCTTATCTCCCGTGCGGTACTTGACATTGATTAGTTCGCCATTCAGATAGTAGTTGAATTGGACTGTATTCATCTTCTTGCCTTTCTGGGGCATGTAATGTTCACCCTCGTTAATCTTCATCTTCTTGAGGGTGTTCTCCGATATTCCACGACCATTGAACCATTCAACCAATTTGCGTGAAAGAGTTGTGATGGGGCGTGGAGTAGGTCTGCGGTATTCTTTCTTGGGGGCATCATGCGACCTTTCACCAACGTGTATAGTTCCACTCCAACTACAATAATGGCAGTGCCAAACCCCTTTATCCAAGTCAACGGATAAGCTCTTATCGCGCTTGTTAGTCCGTCTATCCCGGCATTTGGGGCAAGTCACTTTCATCTTGCCGCTATTGCGTCCAGATGGTATGTCTATGCCAAAGTCGCTATATGATTTCATAGGGAATTACTCCTTATCTTTCTTTTGTTTCTGTTCTTTCTTAATCAGGTTCCAGATTTCCAAAGATTCACGCCTTGTCACACCTTTCAGTTCGACAAGATTGAATAATTGGGCGATGCGGTCAACTGTCCGTGGGCCATATTGAGTCAGGGTGTCCGATAAAGAATTGTTTGTGGTCACGATTTTAGGTATGTCACTGCGACGGTCGTAGATTGTATTCATCAGATGCGCCACAACATTCAGTTTGTTGCCTACATGGTTCGTAGGGGCTATTTCAGTGCCAAGCTCATCAAAGCCCATAGGGATTGACTCAAATACTGAGAATCCATCTGTCGCATAACTTCCGCAGAACGTGGGAACATTCACCCATCTTGGACTGACCGGCTCGCCACTATCCCTTAGCCAATATCTTTCCACAAACAACATGACCGCTTTCATCAACGTACTTTTGCCTGTGCCGATATTGCCGTATATCCACAATCCCTTTTCAGGATTCAATGCGCCTTTCCTATCACGGATACACCAGTGAAAGAGGTCAGTAACGACTTTCTGATTGTCTTTATCGACTACAAAATCATTGCAGTAGTATTTGATGCAGTCATAAAATAACGCCTTAATGGATTTCATCTCCGTTTGGCAGCATGAGGCCTTTGCCGGCTGGAGATATACCGTTTGACTGATAAGGTCTATTGTTTCCATTGTTTGAATTGTTTTCAGGTTGATATTCGGATTCCCAACAACGGTTGTTTATCCACGTCTGGAGATGCTTGATGTATTCTTTGGGTGTTCCGCGTGTCCGCATCAGTTCGGCATACGCCTTTGCAGCCGGTAGCAACAAAGGCAGGACTTCACGCCAATCCTTATGTTTTCGCCTGAAATTTTCAAATTCAGTAGTCAATCCCCGTTTGGTACCGGGATATGCCTTGCGAAAAACATCAAAATCATCTTTCGCCTTTTGGAGAGTTATACTCTCTTTTCCCTCTTCTTCCATTCTTTCATTCTTCTCATTCTTTCCATTCTTTTTATTCTTATTATTATTGTTTGTGGCGGTTGGAGTGTCGGTCTGAGGTATGGTCTGAGGTTCGGCTTGATGGCTGTTTGTTGGCGGTTGGCTGGCGGTTTGTTGGTTGTAACTTTCCTCGCTACCTTGATAACTGTTGTAATTACAGATGGTTATTAGTGAATGTTTGTTGGTTGTAACAATCACGATTTCTCCTGATGCTACTAACTTATCCAAACATTCACGCAACGCACCGCGCTTGATGTCGATTCGTTCCATTATCTTCGCCTGTGATGTCAGGACTTGACCGCGCTTGACCTCAAAGCCATAGCAATAGCCGTCCTTATGATTGGCATTAAGGAGAAGATGAATGAACACTGCCATCATATTAGGCACACCATACCATCGCCATTCCGTCATCTTGCGATAAAGGCGTATCCAACCGATTTCGGATTGACTTGGATTACTCATGGCGATGATACCTTATTATGCCCGTTTATAGCGTATATAATCGACAATCTTCACACGTTTGACCTCATCCAGACGTAAGTCATATCCCTGCTTGAGATATTCAGTGGTGATAGCCGTGGCTTCTGCTACGCTATCAGCGCATACAAGGACTTCATATTTCGTTTCCTTTTCCTTGCCGTTGTCATCAGTGAAAATATCAATGACAATAGCCTTGAAGAAAGGCTTGTCATCTTCTTTTTCATTGAGAATTTCCTTGACCTTGCTACGAAAGATAGCGTACACGTCAAGTTTATGATTGGGATACTCCTCATACATAATCTTTTCCGCTTCTGCAAAGAGTTCGGCATCCATGATAAAGTGTTCGTTAACTTCCTTGACTTCACCGCTATCAAGAGTCTTTTCTACTTTGATTTTTGCTTCGTAATACATATTAGTTCAGATTCATAATCATCAGGTCAGAAAAGGCACGATGTCTTTCACGTTCCTTTTCTGCCACGATGATAGAGTTTGTAATTATCCTATGTGAATACTGATTGTTCAGCATCAAAGTCGCAAGCGCACTGCCAATCTTATCCTCATCGCCATAAATACTAAATTCAGCCTTATCCGGATAGATAGTCACGCTAAATTCGGCAATGGGTTTCTGATTGGCAGATGCTTTTGACTTCTTACGTTTCCATCTTGAGAAGAATCCCACTATTTGAAGACCTTAAAGACTGTTACGTTTTCAGGTAATGGCTCGTCTTCCCAAGCCTTATACGAATTGGTGATATACACATGGTCGTAGGCTTCGGCTACTTTCTTTATGCCCTCAAGCTGAATGGCATGGGTGACGAGAAGTGACAGGGATTTCGGTTCAAGTTCACGGAGTTTGGGTGCAAGACCAACGAATGTTCCTCCGCCATCGCAAAGGTCATCAAGCACAAATAAATCCTTGTCTTTGCACTCGGTTTCTCCTGCATCTACTGTGAAGGATAGAAGTTTGCCGGTTTCAGGGTCGCGTTCCTTTCCGCATACGATATATGGCAGACCATTCGGCTTGTATCGGCTTATTGCTCCGCTGTCAGGCAGCACGGCTACAATATCAAGGTTATTCTCATTTGGACGGATTATTTCTTTGTAAAAGTACTCCATCGTAGCCATTACACCGATAGAACTTTTGATTTTCAAGAGAGATGCCGTTGAATGGGGTTCAACGATTCCCACCTGTAATGCGCCTACACTGTTGATTATGTCGGCAACAAGTTTCAGGGAGAATGGTCGGTTAATGTCAAATAGACGGTCACATCGCATAGACATCATATAGCCTATGAAAAGATGGTCTATAATCATTTCCTGACGCTTTAGAACGTCTGCCACTTGCATAAGGCAGAATAGGTCATCTGCGCAAGTTATACGGCAATATATGGATACCGGGATTTTTCGGTTAAGGTCATCAACAGTGACGTGCTTTTCCCCATCGGGGAATGTGGTTATTTTACACCCGGTCTGATTGGTAAGGTTGATTACCTGTGGATTGAATCCTACCACTGGACTGCTTATTGATTGCATAGTCTTTTACGGATTTGAGAGAATGAAACTTCTTTGACGAGTTTTCCGTCTTCAAAGACGGTTTCAAGGCATCCGCCGGCTTCCTGCTCCTTGCTTACGCAATCGGTAGCATAATATTTGCCGTTTTCGTCTTTATCGACGCGGATAAGACCCTTGAGGGATTTCTTCATTCCGCTGTCGGTCTTTGGCGATTTGTAGATTTCACGAGCTATACCATCGACCTGACACCATGTGGCTTTCATTGCGAATCCGAGGCTGTCGCGTGTGCGATACTGATATGTGTAAGAACCTATGCCCAGAACGAGGTTAGTTGCTGCGAAGCCCTTTTCCTCAAGTCTGCGATATATTTCTTTCTGGCGTTCAATAGTGATGCTATCGCCATAGATGACACCGATATGGGGGTCAAGAACCTTATATCCCTTTTCGTTGGTAATTCCACCGAACAAATCCCATAGGAGTTCATATACGCCTTTTTTCTCAGCCGATGAAACCTCCATCGCCTTATATACGGGGTCATCAGGATATGTAAGTATGGCTTCCTGTATTGATTCAGAATACTGGGCATCTTTCATCACACCGGGGATGTGGTATTCCTTGCCATTGAGTTCAACGATGTCTTCCGGTTTGATACCACAGATGATGTCAACTGGATTACCGCTGTCAGGGCGAATGACCAAGCGACCATCACGATTCATTATGATGTCCTTGAGGCGAGGCAAGTAGTCAGTAATGACCTGCCATAAATCCCAAGTATCGCTTACGATGCTACAAAAACCATCGACATAGATTTCCGTAATGAACCGTTTGAACGTCTGAATCTCATCCTCCTTACCACCAGCGCACATGACGCTATGCTCTGATGCCGGGACGGTCATTGCGATGACTTCCTTTTCCGCGTTTGCGTTATAATATTCTTCTACGGCATCAATAGCGGGGATGGTTTCACTGCCGACAAATGATGTCAGATGACCCATTCCGCTTGTGATAGCGGCTTCCAGTCCTGCCATTCCGCGCATTGAGAAGTCATGGCATAGAAAACCGAGATTCACGTCCGGTGTGAAGCCGGTCTTTTCGGCATGACGTTCAAGCTCCTTGCGGTAGATACGGGCGATTGTCGCTGATGTCATAGGTAGCCAGAACTCACAGGACATTAAGGTTTCCAAGTAGTTTGTCACCCAAAAGAATTTGGGATTTGTGTTGATGACAGTGACCATCGGCACACGAATGGGACAGATAGACCCCTCCGGGAGTGCTTTCATTCTGATGGGCAGATAGCCAAGTCTGTGAAGTTCCCGGATGTGTTCGCTGCCTACCTCATTCTTGCCAAGAAAGGTATCAACGCGACGCTTGAATGAAGATACAGCCTTGTCTTCCGGCAAATTGAAGAAATGACGGTTGAAGTTTTCTATCAGATATTTCTTGATGAAATACTGAATACCGAAGACCACTGCTCCGTCTTTGGCTTCCGGCAGGTATTCATTGCTGCGCGGAGTCCAGTTTGAATAGACGTATTCCGTTCCTTTGGGATACTGTCTGCGATGGTCTAACTTATAGCCATCGGTTAATAATGCTGAGTTCATATCTTTATGATTATTTGGCTATACCGTGGGGATTCCACGATATAGCCGTGTGAAAGTGATTGTCAGAATGGGAGGTCAGGTTTCTCATTGGGTGCGTAGCCGGGTGCATTTGCAACAGTGTCCGTTGTCGGTGTCTTAGGTTTGGATACGCGGGTTTCAAGGTCGCCCATGATGTAGTTCACACCCTCTTCGCGCTCTTCCGCTTTTGGAGCGCATGAAACGAAGTGGGTATATGTGCGGTCGCCGAAAGTCTGGGGTTGCTTCTTTGCGAAGATTGCGATGTTAAGAAAGGCACGTTCCTTGCCGTCCTTGCACATCACTCTTTTTATCTGACTTTTGGGGATGTCTGTCAGGCAAATGCTACCTGACAGAAAAGAATTGTTGTCTGCCATAATTATGCTCTTTGAGGTTTGTTGATTTGTGTATAGTTGCTTTGGATGACTTCTTCCGCTTTGATTACGCGCTCCTCAACGAGGGCGATTTCGTCATTGTCACGGGTTATTCTCACGATGTGCATAGGATTCTCCACAAAGGGGCAGTATGCAACGAAGTCGCAGAATGTGGCTTTTGTGCAAGCCATGTGATTCTGACACTGATAGAAGTAGTCGGGATTGACTTTCTTTAGTGATTCGTTATCGTGGATTTCGGCAACATACTTGCTATATGTGGATAGCGTGGGGCATTTAACCTCAAGGCAACCTAACTCGTCAGCATCGTAAGTTATTCCATCAGGTGACGATGCAAGATATGGGATTGTGGGATGCTTGCATAGTCCTACCTCCTGCACTTGGCGTCCGGTCATCTGAATATACATATTCCGGGCATTCTCTTCCTGCTCTGTGCCGAAGCGCATAGCCTTTGATGTAGAAGTGGTTGTGTCGATGTAGAAAGCAAACATATTGTCATCTTTCACGATTTCAGGATTAAGGGAGCGTTCCCCTGCAAGCTGATATAAGTAAGTCAGTGCGGTTTCGCTGAAAACCTTATCCTTAGAGCGTCCGCTTTTCATAAGCGTACCTACCTGACTACCGGTAATGTAGCCAAGCCGAGCGCGATACCAGTCAAGGGTACGCTGTTCCTGTTGAAAATTCAGATTTGCCATGATTGTCAGATTTCAGGGTTAGGTGCAAAAATACCGTCTTCTTTCACTTCGCCTGTTTCCGTATCTACGGCTTCGGCTGGAGCCTCTACTGATGCTGATTCAGCCGGGGCAGATTCTTTCTGCTTCTTAGAACCTTTGGCTGCACGGCTGGCGATGTCGTTGAGCTTGTTTGACTTTGCCTCCCTGCTTTGACGATAGGGGGTCATAACCTCATCTACGGTTGTATCACCATCTTTAAGTGACTGCTGGATGCCAAGCAAGAGAGCGATTTCATCCTTGCCTATCTGATTTACCGTTTGCTTACCGCAGAGCTTGATAACCTCTTCCTCGGTAATGCCATACTGGTCATTGAAATACTTGATGGCAGCATCACGACGCTTTATCAGCTTTGTTTCATCTGAAAGGTCGCCTGTGATACATTCCTGAGCCGCCTTATATACCTTGTCGGTAATGGATTTCGGCACTACTGCGAAAACTGCATTTCGGTAGGCGATTGCGTTGGCGGCATTGCCGGTGACTGTAATCATGTCTTCCGAAAAGCGTTTGCCCGAAGATGTGAGGATAGACCTACGCACCTCAAAAGCCACCGCATAGTTGTTTTCCAAATCCCATGCCGTACCTCTTGATATTACCTGAGTGGCAGTCGCATTTACCACACGCGCCTCAACACGCATATTGCCATACTGCTGCGCGATGATTTTTGCGAGATGCACCGATGGGCCTGTGATTGGTTTGCCACCGCGAGGGATGGCGTAACCGCATGATTGAGCGGTTTCCTTATCCATTACGGCAATGGCAATGGCGTTGTTTACTGCCCGCGAGATACTACGGGGATAAGCGTGAGCCGTACTGACCTGTATGTCAATGTTGGCTTTTTCCGCTCCGTCGATTGTTTCGACAAGTTGCAATGGGGTTGGGTCTGCCAATCTTGCGACCTCGTAGCCCTGAATCTCTTCTATCATATTGAAGAATGTTTTAATTGCCATCTTACTGCTTCCGGCCTTGCATTAGTGAAGACAATGGGACTCGAACCCACATTGTATCGCCTACCATACTTCCTTATTCACTCGGCACCTCCCGGCTACGGGCTTACCCGGTGTTTGCAACCACCGGCACATCAGGCCAAATTACCTCCTCTCCGTGTTTCGCTGAATAAGTGACGCGCCTACCAATTTTCGCCATGTCTTCATGTTGCCCGGCTTATTTGGCTTCACCGGGCGTTAGAATGTTTGTGATTTATGACTTTCGCCAAAGGACTGCCTCTCTTGGCTCGCCCTATTTCTTTTTCCTGCGCCTGTTGGATAGCTTGAACTTCTCAAATACCTTATCCACATCTATCAGCATCCATCGCCCATACTGACTTATGCAGTCATCAAGCACTCCGCTTGACTTCATCCGATATACCGTTGATTCCGATGTTCCGAGGATTTTGGCAAGTTCACCGATACTGTTCACATACCATCGCTCAGGACGCTGGGGTGTTTCTTCGCTTTGCTTTTGATTTGTCTTGGCTTGCCAGTCACCCATCATTTCAAATAGTTGCCGTGGTGTAAGCAAATTGATAGGGGTATCAAGCCCGATAACGTATGTTCCTACATTTTCCATAATTATTGAGTACGGGTTACAATGGCGGCGACATTAGACCGCGCATCTATATCATACCCAATAGGACTTTCGCTTCCTTTCTTGAGTTGTGTCACGGTGGCTCTTATGGAGTTTTCAGAATAGTGCCTGTACGGTACTTTTACTGAATCGCCCACATTTAGCTCTAAAAGAGCCACTTGAAGCCGGTCGCCGCGTTTAATTTTTTTTACTTCCATTTGGTTTATATCAAAAATAAGTATTAACTTTGCATTTGAAATATTGATTAAGTATTTAATCATTGCTTTTAGTATGGTTGATTAAGTATTTAATCAGTATTGACGATGCAAAAGTACAACAAAATACTGAATGAAGCAATAGTAAAATCAGTATTTAACAAAAGTTAACATTATGACCGACGGAGAAAAACTTGAAGCAATCCAGCAAATGACCGGATTACAATGGAAAGAACTTGCCGCTAAGGTAGGTCTGGCATCAGGTCAGACCTTTACTGACATACGCAATGGTCGGCACGGCATAAGCATGAAACTTGCCAATAGGATGATTGAGGCTTTTCCTGAAATCCGCAGGGAATGGCTTGTATTTGAAAGTGGCCCGATGACACATAAGGAAGCAGCCGGGATGATTGCCTTATTCAGCTCTACCGAAGAATTGGGTGCAAACCTTAATGATGAGAAAGGCACATCAGAATCTATTAATGTAGGCTCTTGCTTCCCCAAAGCTGAAATCGCAATGAGGAATACAAGCGACAGCATGACGGAGTATCCGATAGGCTGCATACTTGTGATGAAGCGTGTGATGGATAAGAAACTTCTTATGCCCGGCTATAATTATCTTGTAGAAACCAATGAATTTATTACCGTCAAAAGGTTGCAGAAAGGAAAGGATGATGCACACATCGCCCTTTATTCTTCAAACTGTGCTACCTATCCGGATGGCAAGTTGATTTATGAGCCGTTTGAAATCCCTATGGATTCGGTCAAAAGGATGTTTTATATTCTTGGGTACATATATCCGCAGGCAAATGATATAAATAAGGTGTAAGGTCTTATGATAGCAATCAAGCGCAGTATATCGTTTGGCGTAGAAGTAAAGAAAAAGCCGGAAGCCGACAATAGAAAAAATCAGAAGCCGGAGGGTCGCGTCAGGTGCGTAATCGTCTGGCATGGTCAGCGTGTGCGCTTGAGTGTGAACCATAATGTCAATCCCGACAACTGGGAGAAATCTGTGCAAAGATGCAAGGCAAAAACCACACACGGAAAGAATAAAACCCCGGCATCGGTAATAAACAAAGACTTGCAGGAAATGGAGGATTTGATAAACTCCATATTCATGCGCTTTGAAGAAGCGGGCCGCATACCCACAAAAGAAGAGTTCTCGGAAGCATACGACCGTCAGGTTAATCCTGAAAAGTATGTTGAAAAGGATAAGATTGTCAATCCGGCAGATGAACCATTGTTTAAGATATATGACAAATTCATAAAGGATGGAATGACAAGCGGACGATGGAGCGAGGGTACGCTTGTTAAATGCAGGACTATCAGAAAGCACCTTTATAGTATATCCCGCAAATTATCCCTTAATGACATCATCAACGGTGGAATCAACATACTAATCGAACACTTTGCAAAAGTGCCTGATAACTTCAAGCAAAAAGGACTGGCGAATACTACCATTAAGAATGACATTGCTTTTGTAAAGGTGTTCTTTCGTTGGGCGCAGGAGCATGGGTATTGTGACGCATCGCCATTCCTATATCAGAAAGTCAAGTTGAAGACCGCAGAAAAGCCGGTCATCTTTCTTACAAAGGAAGAGCTTATGAAGGTGTATGATTTTGACTTCGGGCATAAGAACTACCTGTCTCAAGTCCGGGATGTGTTCTGCTTCTGCTGCTTCACATCCCTCCGCTATTCCGATGTTTACAATCTTCGTAGGTCAAACATCACGGATAGCGAAATCCACATCACCACCATAAAGACGCATGACACCCTTACCATAGAACTGAATAGGTATTCACGCGCTATACTGGATAAGTATGCCGACATTCCTTTCCCTGATGATAAGGCGTTGCCCGTAATCACCAATCAGAAAATGAATGACTACCTGAAAGAGATGGGTAAGGTGTGCGGCATTGATACGCCAATTACCATTACGCGGTATAAGGGAACACAACGTTATGACAAGACATATAAGAAGTATGAGCTTCTATCCACACACTGCGCCCGTCGAACTTTTGTCTGCAATGCCATAATGTTGGGCATCCCTACAAATATCGTTATGAAATGGACTGGTCATTCAGACTACGCCACGATGAAGCCGTATCTGGATATTGCGGATGAAACAAGACGTTCCGCAATGACAGCGTTTAACCGATTTGAAGATTTTATGTTCCCCTCAGATGACCGGACTAAAAATAATGGTGGGGCAGAAAGTGGGGCAGAAAATTGACATTATATGAAACTGTATGCAAGTAAAAATTATGAACCGAGATAATAATCCCCTGATTTGCTTCGTTGTAATTTTGGGTGCGAGCCTACGAGGAATATGGGGAGAGTACCTCATAGTATCGTGCTTGTTGCTCCATTGTCTTTGAGCGTCTTTTGCTTTTCATCTTGGTTGGGTTTTATGACCTGCGCCATTGCTGACGCAGGTCGGATTATACATCACGCTGTCATTCTCTTGCGTTTTCTGATTAGTTTGGTGTTTGACTTGATTATCTCTGCGATGCGGTCGGTGTACTCGCATACTCCGTTGGCGAAGGCTCGGCATTGCAGGATTGAATAATCTTTCAGCGAGATTTCAACCGTGGCGATTGTCTTGTTGCCAATCTTGGCGGTGAACACCAATGAGTTCTTTTTAAGATAGTAGCTTGACGAGCCTACGCAGATATGCTGCCTTGTGCCTTCCTCGTAATACTCGGCTACGGAGTTGAGTGTATGGATTATGATTTCTCCGTCTGTCATAACAAGTCCGAGATATTTCCCTTTGAGTTTGACAAACTCGGCTTCATCGGCTTCCGCTCTCTTGCGGTTTTTCTCCATCTGCTCCTTGATGCGTTGACGCTCAATCTTCACCATATATTCATCGTGGGCGGCTTTGAGGTCGGAGGGTGCTACCAACTTGGCGTTACGGAGGTCTTTGCCCATACGCTCCAACATCTTGATGTAGTCAAACCACATCTTGCTGTCCTCAACCTTGTATCCTGCTCTCCGTGCGATTTTTATTGTATTCCAATATTTGTCAGCATCGGAGGGGTGATTGCATAGGTAGCGGAGCAACTCAACCTCGCGGGCTTTCATCAGCGTTTCAGCCTTTGGATTGGATAACAACTGCTGAAAGAGGGTTACGGGGTTGATGTCGTGGGTGTGTCCATCAAAACCGTTTCTGCGGATTGTGTCGGTAGCCTTGATGCGTGGGTACACATATTCATCGGATATGCGTTGGAAAACCTCGCTGTCCTTGCGGATTTCAAGAGGTGAGCCGAAAGCGAATGAGTCCATATAGTAACCCATTGTGCGCTTGATGCCTACAAGTGTCTTCCCTCCCTTTGCATCCACCCAATACTGCCCGATTTCAAGGTAGGCGGGATTTGCAACCATACCCTTGCGGAACTCGGCGATGAGAAGAAACATCCTTACTACTTGATAATTACCTTTGGCGGTTATCACGTTGAAATAGGCTTTGGTCTGATACACTCTCTGCATCGTGGTCTCAACCTTGACTTTCCTTCCGCAGTGGGGGCAGGTGGTCATACCCTCGTCTGCTGTCCATTCGTGTCCGCACGACATACATATCGCCTTGCCGTTCTTCAGCCGATAGGCGTAATGGTTGATGGTGCTGTTGAACGCCCACTGCATTTGGGTAGCGGTGAGCGGACGGAGTTGTCCGCTCAATGCCATTATCTCTTTCTGCTTCTTGGTCTTGGGTTTCATAGCCGTATGGTTTTAGAAGTCCTCTCCGAAGAGATTTCCTTGTTGAACATTGATTTCTGACCCTGCTTTGGGTGCGGTCACCTTCGCTTGTGGCTTGGGTTGGTTTTGTCTGCGGATTTCACGGAGTTGCTCCTCCTTGTATTGCTCCATAGCCTGTGCCTTCATCTCGGCTTTGTCCTCATCGGATAGTTCCGGTTTTCCAACCACTATGTTGCAGTTGACATTTCCGCAGTCCTCTATCTCGTTCTCGTCAAAGTAATGCACCAATAGGTTCATCACCATAGCGTCATCCACAACGCATAGACCGCTTTTCTGCACTTGGGCGCATAGGTAGTTCACCGCTCCCTCCATTGACTTGTTGGGGTTTGCCATTTTGATAGCGAACATCGGCTCTGCGATGCAACGCTCTTGCAGCATCCGCTGCATTACCTCTATTGCGGAGGTTGATGATTTCATAGTCTGTGCCATAGTCGTAATATTTTATAAAGTGAGTAACCAAAAGATTATCAGTAAGGCGGATATGATTGAGATAACCCAACCCACGCCTCGGAATATCGGTCTGATGAATATCCACAACGCCAAACCGATTGTTGATGCGATTATGAGGATTAGCACCCTTGCAACCCTTTTTATGCGGTTGAGGCTGGAGATGGATGCTTTGCCTCGTCTATCTGATATGTTGTTGTCCGTTTTCATCGTGCGACATTTTTTTTATGCGTCTATCGACTATCGAAGTTTTGCTTGCTCGTTGAACGACCTCCGTGTCAGGCACAAAAGGGATGTTCGCCCTCGGTGGAAAAAATACAAGCTGACCGCAGGGAGGTCTGGAGATTTTTTCTGCCGAAGGGAAAAGAATATCCCGGCCGGACACGTTCAACGGACCGAGCAAGCAATCACTTCCATAGTTGATGGTACGGCAATAAACTGGAGCGAAGACCCCGCGCCGGTGAAAACGGACATCAACATATTGGTACGGAATATTTTGAAATAAATGGTACTGAGAAAAAAGGAATGGCACTGCCCAACCCCGGAAAGGCGAGTCTATGCGTGCAACAGTGAGGCACGAACCGTGGAGCGCATTGTCTCGCCCCGTTGGTTGCTGACAAGCGGAGAGTGGCGCGGCGGTCGTAAAAATCCTTATCAGGCAACGGCGGTCAGGAACACGGGGCAGAGCCGGAAAGTCTTGTGGCCGCGCGTCAGCGTATCGCCACGAGGCGTTGGCTATGCCCGGTGTTCAGCCGTTGCCCATAGGCGTATGCGGACAACGGGTGTTAGGCGAAGCCCGTCACCTTTTGTCGGCATAACGCCGCCAACCCGGAAGACTGCCACACCTCTCTCCGCTTTCGCAGGTACATAAAAACTTACCGCTTCAATCCCATTGTTAGCCTTGAAGCGGTAATAATATTCATAATGTAATTCCTACAAATCCGATTATATGTTTCATGTCTTGTAACAAAGAAGTTGATGGTATAAATTGATAATTCAAACCAGATGTGTTCACTTTTTTTGTGAATATGGAGAACTTTTATTACCTTTGCAACGTAATACAAGTGAATATGGAAGTACGATTTGACAAGCAATATCTCAAAGATTTGTATGAAAATGGCGATGCCGGCAAAAAGCACCGCTTTCAGCCTCAAATCGTCAAACGCTATATAAGAGTGGTAGATCTTATGATTGAATCCAATAATGTGGCGGCTCTTCTTCCGTATAATTCGTTGAATTACGAAAAACTGCATGGCGATAAGGAGGGACTGTCATCCGTCAGGGTTAATGATCAATATCGCATAGAATTTGAAGAGATTATAAACGGAACCGAAGTTATCGCCTCAATTGTAAATATAACAGAATTGTCAAATCACTATAAATGAATTTCAGATGGAAGCCGTACAACAGAATATGATTGCAAACAATCTTACACCTGTCTATGCAACTCATCCCGGAGAGATCATAAAGGATGAACTGGAGTTTCGTGGCATATCCCAACGCAAGCTTGCGGAGGATATGGGCATCCGTTATACTGTCCTGAATGAAATTCTGAACGGTCATCGACCATTGACAGAGAAGACCGCATTGTTGTTTGAGGCTGCATTAGGTATTGATTCAGAACCTCTGATGAGGCTTCAGACCAAATATAATATGCAGACAATAAAACAGGACAAGACCTTTATGGAGCGTCTCTCCAAGTTAAGACATATTGCAGCGTTATAAATTATTAAGTGGAATATGCTTATTTTTGTTATTAAAATCTAAAATGAACCTTCGGACTTGGTAATGTGTCCGAAAGTCACTATTTTTGCATATAGGATTGGTGCTGTCCGCAGAGGCGGCGGCAGAGTCGAAACATGGACAGTAGAAGTCCGGCACTAAATCGGCACAATCGTGAATCTGAATACATCTATCTGTTTGATATAACTGCATTTAGACAGCGTGGTTCAACCCCCTGTCTTTCCGCTTGTAAATATTTAAAATCCTGTAAGTGATTTACTTGCAGGATTTTTCATTATGGGAATATTAACTGAAAATGCCATAAAAGCGCCCCGTTTTGGCATAGTTGTGCTACAGCCATACTACACAATCCGCTATACGGAAAGTGTAGCACAAAACAAGCTAATCTTCCAAAGGCAAACGTCATTATCTTTTAGCCGATATCGCCCTCGTTGGCGAAGCTATAACCCTTGCAATGAGAACAAACTATAAAAATTCAAACTTCGACCAATGAAAAAGATAAGAAAAACGTCTACAAAGATTATGCTTTGCATCTTGAAGTCAAGAACATGCTTTGCCTTGGCATACGGACGTCAACGTCTAACTTTGCAACCCCAAATTCCCAAGGCTCGACACACGAAGTTTTGAAGTAGAATATTATAAAAGGTAATCAATAGCTTAAACATTAAGTCCATCCCGGATTGTTATAAGTGTATGAAAACTTATATGAAACCTACAAAAGAGGTATTGCGGCAACGCTTGACACCGCTGCAATACGAAGTGACGCAGAACAGCGCCACGGAAAGACCATATTTCAATGAGTATAATGACGAATATCGTCCAGGCATCTATGTGGACGTTACAACAGGCGAGCCATTATTTCTTTCAACAGACAAGTTTCGGTCAGGCTGCGGCTGGCCGGCGTTCTCACGTCCGATAGACGATAGCTTGATAGAAGAGGTTACGGATCTTTCTCACGGCATGAACCGCGTAGAGGTTAGAAGCAAGACCGGAGATGCCCATCTCGGTCATGTATTTCCAGATGGTCCACGCGAAACAGGTGGGCTGAGATACTGTATAAACAGTGCGTCATTGAAGTTCATTCCCGAAAATAAAATGATAGAGTTCGGATACGGAGATTATCTTCCTCTTCTACAAAAGTAATCGCCGTCGGCAGGCCGGATTTATCCAATTATAACGGGTACCTCGTTTTAAGAATAAAGCCACGTCATCGGATTTTGCTCCTTTGGGGTGGCTCTCGCTATGATAAGGAATTGTTGACAAACTTTTTACAAAATTATCCTGTGTATATTTGTGTTGCGCATTCAAAACTATCCCGTAATATATTTGCCAAATGGGAGGAGTGATAGTATTTTTGCAATTATATAACTTACAAAGAAGGTCAAAAACCAACAACTATTACGGATGTCAAGGTACCGCAATATGGGGTTAACAAGGATAAGTCATGACAAACAGCAAAAATCTCTATGCCTAAGGAAGAGGTTATGTCCATACTCGTCCTTTACACGAAGATTGACATTAAGATAATAGTCCTCCTTTTGGTCCATCGGTACTGTCTTCAGAAATTGTAAGAAACACAATTCATCTATATGTCTTTTTTCAATGTCCTCAGGCACAATAAGATTATAAACTTCATCTTCCCCATATAGAATTAACTTGATGTCCGTTTTTACTATGGACGATATTTAGCTTCTCAGCAGTTTTACCAAAGCAGATGTATCCGATACGCTCTTTCAGATCACTGACTCCAGCTATTGAATTTTCAATCTCCGCATACATATCGGCAATATGACAATAATGTGAGAAACAATCAATTAACTGGCTCTTGTCATTATAATTTTGATTTATAAATAATGAATCAAGTTTGTCTTTACCTGTCATGCTCATATCAATAATGATTATAAATCAGTATTTCGTGTTGGAAAATAAGTCATTAATTCTACAAATTTAATAAAAAATATGGTTATTTGATATTCATCTAAACTTATTCTTCCTTAGCCAAGATTAAATACTATCCTTTGGTCTGCTTATGGGCATGAACGAAAGGCGAGCAATTGCAGCTCCGGCAGTCCATATCCTTTGATGTCTTCCGGTGAGTGAATGGCGTTGAGGTCAATTTCCATGGCAAACACTCTTTATGAGATTGATGAGTTTGGCTGCGTGATCATCCATCTTTGCATTGACGGCATCAAGCTCCTCCTGTGTATCCAATCCATAGTACATAGACCCGTAGGTACCTACTTGACCCAAATACTCAATACCGCATAGCCAGCAGGTGGCCTTCATTGGGAGTGCCATTTTCTCTATATCCTCTCCCGAAGCCCCCGGCAGATAGTTCTTTTCCGGTGCCCCGCATGTGAAAGAGTCGATGAATTTCTTACCTTTAAGTTTGTCACCGCCGGGTCCGAACGCGAATCCCATCGCGAAGACATCCTCCACATACTTTTTGAGGATTGAGGGGGCGGAATACCACCATATAGGGTACTCGAAGACAATCAGATCCGCAGCGAGCAGACGGGTCTGTTCTTTCTCCACGTCAATTTTGAAATCTGGATAGAGCTCTGCCAAGGTGACAATCTCCACATCCTGAAGCTGTGCTTTCACATCCTCAAGGATTCTCTTATTGGCCATTGACATCATAGGTGCTCCATGGCCATTGATAATAATTACTTTTTTCATATTTTTTGTTGTCAGTTTTATACCTATAACATATAAAGGATGTGAAAAGTTGAGGAAATTTAATTATAATTTGTTGATACTGATTATATTATCATATACTGATAAAAACCTCCCTATATGATTGTCTGCGAGATAGCCTATCTGAATGCAGAGCGAGCCTGAGGGCCGCGCCCAATATGAGGGAGATATTATCACAATACTATCTGTATCCGACAGCTTTTCGAGTAATTCGCTATATATTCCTGTGTTGAAGACACACATTCCGGTTTCTTGACACTTGTTGCAGGCTATACAGCCGGTGACAAATTATTGCCTATAAGTGATTTTATGACTAACTTTACAGTATAAAAATAGAAATGACATGTACACAAGAAAAAAGACTCTCGATCTTGATTGCCCATTACGGCTGGCCATGGGGTTCATCGGCTCCAAGTGGAAGCCGTGTCTTCTGTTTGAATTGCGCAAAGGTCCTCTACGTCCAAGCCAACTGCACAAGTTGTTGAAAGAGACACCTTCAAGAGTGCTGAATCAGACTCTGAAAGAACTTGAGGAGGATGGCTTCGTAAGCAAAAAGATATATCCTGAACTGCCTCCGAGATCGGAATACTCGATAACAGATATTGGAGTCAGTTTTCTCCCTGTGATTGATACAATGTTTGAATGGGGAAAGCAATATAGGGACTCTATTATAAATACCGCGAAATAGAATGTTGGGGACAATAAACAGAGAAGACCGCATTGTTATTTGAGGCAGTATTGTCAACTATATTAATTTCTTTGGTTTAGAGCATGGCATCTGTAATGGTATAGCCTTCAGGGACTTGTCGGTGTGCATCGCACTGGGAAGTCATTTTAGGGACATTGAACGGGAGTCATGTCGTGAACTTTAGCCGGTTAGAGGAGGTGGATTATTGCATTGTAGATACCGTCATCGTCCACGGATGTGGTCACGTAGTCGGCAATCTCTTTCAACTCTTCGTTGGCATTTCCCATTGCCACGCCGATTCCGGCTTTTTGGATTATTGACATATCGTTGCCCCCATCGCCGAATGCCATTGTCTCGTCGATGCTGATACCTTGTCGGGCAATTATATCCAGTAGTCCGTTACCTTTATTGGCATCTTGTGCCGTTATGTCAGTGAAATCAGGATGCCATCTTCCGGAGATGCAACCTTTTAGATATGGCATTATTTTCTCCTCTTCCGCTTTTGAGATTACGGGGGATAATTGCAGGATGCGTTGGCGGAGAATAGGCTCGATATTGTTGTCGGTCCGTAGATTCTGCACGTTGAGCAATTGACGGAATATGCGCTCGGAGTCCTCATTATTATTATACATTGTAAGATCTTTTTCGCCTACCAGCATGAAGGGGAATCCGATTCTGTCGGATAGCTCAATCATTTTCATCACATCGTCGTGCGGAATAGGTCTGCAAGAGATCACTTCATCTCCATAAAAGCAGAGAGCCCCGTTGGTCGTTATATATCCGTCGATAAGATGTTTTATCTCACTGAGGTTCGTGATAAGGGGGAGAGGGCGTCCTGTGGAGATATAGATCTTCACGCTTTTGGATTTTGCCATCTCAATGGCTTTTATTGTGGAGGCAGGTATATGGTGAGTCTTGAAACTCACCAAAGTGCCGTCGATATCAAAGAATATAGCTTTTATCATATTGTAACACGTTGGCTTGATTCTGGAAGAGAGGTCTCGCTGCAACACCAGTCAGACCTCTTACTTATATCATAACGTTCAGAATTACAAATTTACAAATATTCTTTTATAAAATAAAATCGTGGAATGCCTTTGAGAATGCCGATATTGCCGCCTAATGATACGGTCGTGTAGTCAGGATTGTGGGTAGGGAAATTTCAAGATGACATTTTGCAATGATGGAAACGGATGTGGGTGTTGTCGGATATATGTTGTATAGCATTTTTATAAGAAATAATGTTAGATGTTTGTTATATTGATAAATCCACATAGAAGACATTTAAATTCCTATAAAGATATGGCAGAAGATAGAATCATACCCCCTTCTGAACTGATCATAAATGATGACGGTTCGGTTTTTCATATCCATTTGCGTCCTGAGCATCTGCGGGACAATATATTGCTTGTAGGCGATCCGGAAAGAGTCAACATGGTAGCGTCTTATTTTGATGAGATAGACTATGACATCAGTTCCCGCGAATTTCATGCCATAGGTGGTAGATACAAGGGGAAGGATATAATGTGCATATCTCACGGCATCGGACCCGACAACATAGAGATAGTGCTGACGGAGCTTGATGCTTTGGCAAACATTGATTTCAAGACGCGTAAGGTGAAGCCCCACCACTGCACGCTCAATCTTGTGCGTGTCGGCACGTCCGGCTCTCTGGTCTATGATTTGAAGATAGGGGATTTCGTTGTGGCACAGAAGGCGATCGGTTTTGACGGCATCCTGAATTTCTATGCCGACAGGGATAAGGTTTGTGATCTTGACTTCGAGAAGGCATTCTGTAGTCATGTGGCATGGGATCCGACATGGGCGGCTCCCTACGTGGTGGATGCTGATGCAGATTTGGTGGATAGGATAGGAAAGGACGATATGTTGCGAGGTTATACCATAGCAGCCGTAGGATTCTATGCACCGCAGGGTAGGGAAGTGCGGTTGAAACTTAAAGATCCGCATCTCAACTCGAAGATAGAGAGTTTCAGATATGACGGCCGTCCGGTCACAAATTTTGAGATGGAGTCTGCCTGTCTTCAGGGAATGGCGCGATTATTAGGTCATAAGGCAATGACTGTGTGCTGCATTATTGCCCAACGTGTGGCTGAAGATGTCAACACGGATTACAAGCCGTTTGTCGGAAATCTTATCGAGACTGTTTTGCAGCGTTTCTGATTGTGAGAAATTGAAGAAGTTGATAATAGATTTGAATATTCGATCGGGGGAGAGGTGCTGGAATCTCTTCTCCGATTCTTTTTTTTCTCCGGGTTTTAACCCGCTGATTTATTACATGTTTAAGATGCGGAGAACCGGTTGCCGGGATGACGTAGCAATATGCCGTCAAATTCCATTTCACCGAGAGTAGCCATCAATCTTGGCATGGGGATGAGTGTCAGTTGGTGTATGCGGTCAGCCTGCATCGGTTCGGAACTGTAGCGTATTGTCTCATACACGAGTTTTGCATCTCCGTCAAGTTCAGGGAAGAGATTCCGTTGCCGAGTGTCGATGTTGAGGTCAAGAGGCTGCCATCCTGTAAGTTCTATGAGGTCGGCGGCAGAGGTTATAAGATGAGCTTTCTGCTTTCGTATAAGCATATTGCATCCGGAGCTATACTGGTCGGATATCCTACCTGGAAGGGCCATTACGTCTCTTGAATAGGAGAATGCTGTGTTGGCGGTAGACATCGCGCCCCCTTTCACGTCGCTCTCAACGACAATGGTGACGTCGGAGAGTCCGGCGATAAGCCTGTTTCTCTCAAGGAAACGTTGTCGGTAAGGTTGGTCGCCGAAATGATATTCCGAGACGATTGCACCCCCGGATTGTATTATGGTCTTTGCGAGACTTCGGTGAGGAGCCGGATATATCATGTTGAGACCATGCGCCACGACAGCCACAGTCTTTACGTTGGCATCGAGGGCAGCCTGATGCGCAGCTGCATCAATGCCGAAAGCCAGACCGCTGACCACTACAAGGTCGGGGAAATATGGCGCAAGATCGCTTATGAGACGTTTGCAGAAATCAAGCCCGTAGGGTGTTGACCGCCGGGTGCCGACGAGATTCACGATATGCCTTGAATCAAGATCGGCATCCCCGAGTTTATATAGCACCACAGGTGCGTCAGGAATCTGGGCGAGTCTTACCGGGTAATCATTGTCGAGAAGGGAGAGTGGGGTGATGTGGTGGCGTTCGATAGCTTCCAGCTCCTTCAATGCCCTGAATATCGCCTCGTCGCGCTCCATCTTCTCAAAGCGGTTTCCTTGAGAGAGACGCAGTGCGTGCGCCAGTTCCGCAGTCTCCATAGTGAAGAATTGTTCGGCGGAGATACCTTTGTCGATAAGCGTGCGCAATAATTCAGCATCCGCTTTTTTTAGGAATGAGAACGCGAGTTTCCTTATAAGGTCAAGATCAGGCATATATGGGAATTAGGGAATTGACGTAGGTTTACCGGATATATTTTGCAAACACTTTTGCAAGATCGTCACCACGTGACAGCTTGCCATCCTTCAGCACGACCACAGTCACGATCCCTTGCGCTACGGTCTCACCGTTTGTCTTTATGATATCTTGATGGAAAATGAAGCGCGGACCTTTTCTTTCAAGTCGCAGGCAACTCAGGAAACTGTCGCCGCCACGTAATGACGTGATATATTCCACCTCGATTTTTCTCACCACGGCGTCAATCCCTTTATTATGCATCTCGATAAACGACATGCCGGCATCGGCGCAAAATTTATGTCGCGTATGCTCCATGTAATGAAGATAGTTGGCATTGTTGACTATCTGTTCGCAATCCAGCTCATAGTCTCTTACCTCCATATCCATTATGAAGCAGTATTTCTTATTGTTTGATTTTAGAAGTCTCATATAATTTTTTAGTCGTTGTCATGAATCCGATATTTTATCTTGGGTTCATGTGATGTTTCAAATTATTTATCGGTGATTATCTTTATCGCGTCAGCCATATCGCCATCCTTTTCAAAGGCAGACAGCGGAATCCAGAGGAATCCCCCATCGTCCCCCTCTATAGGAAATATTACGGAATTGGTTCCCGTCTTATATTTGCCCAAACGGGAGTAGGGGATATGTCGGGAAGCGGTCTCTATCAATTCAGGTTCGGATTTGGCATTATCATCGGCATGCTCATTATCAGGAATGGTTTCCGGCGGCGATAACAGAGAGACGTATACCTCGTCAGGAGAGAAAGAGAGAGTATGCGGGATTGCGTTTACCACCGACAACGGTTTCAGACCATGATATATGTAGAAGAAGGCGATGATCATCGGCATGATAATAAATATTATCATCAGAGTGACGACAGTCCACCTTAAATCATAAATAAAAGAGAATATTACGGAAATCAATACAAAAGCGGTTGCCGCTGCAATCCACGGCATACCGTAGAGCCACGTCATCTCTTTTATGAAAGAGGATTTGTTCATGCGGAATACTTTTGTCTTGATCATCTCAAAGGGTGGTTCTTAGTTATGTCAATGATGGTGCTGCTCCAAGAGAGTGGCGCGTTTTACTTTGCATCACGTATCTCCCGAACTTTCCGATATGTCTCGAGATTTTTCGGTACAAGGGTCTGCACATATCCGGTGCCCTCCTTGTTGAATAGTTTTGACATGTCTATATATTTATTGCCGTTCCCCTTTTTTATTGAGAATACCTTTGCCTTGCGTGCCTGTGCCTTATCTCCGATTTCAGAATGACCGTTTTTGGAGAGTCCGCGCAATCCGGGAGCCACTCCGTCAGGCATGCACCTGACCGCTACAATCTCAGAGCAAGGGGCATAGCCGAGACCTGTCCACATGATATATTGTTCGGCAACCTCCTTCGGGGAGATGATCTCAGATTTTTCTATCGGTCGGCATCCCTCGATCACAACAGTGGCAGTGGTTGTGTAGCGTGGGATGAAATCCTGATCCACAATCCATCTTCCTTCCCCCTCGGAGAAATCCTTCTGCATTAGGTCGTGCCAAAAGGAGCGGCTAACAGTCTCCGTGAGTATTTCGGGAGTTATCCCCCCCTTCTCCCGATAGGGAGCAAGAAGATGACAGGCGGTAGCCTCTCTGACGAATCCGAACCCTTCGTTGGGGCGTCCCGTATGGCTGTAGTTGGTGCGGACGATCACTCCATCTTCTGAATCAGAAAGGTTGATACGGTTAAAGGAATGATTATTCGTCTCGAAATAGGCACCGTCGCCGTATGCGTCGATTACACCGAAATTAGCCTCCACCCCCATCGGACGGGGAAGAGTGTCGAGCAGATTTGCAAAATCATCTACCGTGCGGCACTTTCTCAGGGCTATTGTCATCAGATACCCCTCACGGTCCATCTTCGATTGCGGCACGTTGTCATCCTTTATATTATAGGAGGCGGTATTCATGATTGCGAATCCGGCATCGTTCATCCCCATCCAAGCCTCCTCAAGATTCTTGTCTTCGGCATTGAAGAGGGCGACGTAAGAATGTTCACCGGCATTTGTAGCCACGTATTCCACTTTATTGTCGGCTTTGCTGGTATCTCGGTTTTTCCAAAGCAACGGACGTCCGTAGGGATTGGCTTTTGCTGCGATTATGGCAGACGTGCATGCGACAGCATCGACAGCTCCGATAATCGATGCCATAGATAAAACGATAAGGAGAATGTATGTTTTTTTCATTATTTTACGTTTTAAGAATTGGAAGACTGAATTTCCGAAGAAGTCCGTGGCATTTCCCCTCTAATATCAGGAAAATATGGGAGTAAATGGCTCGGCAACTGAAATTTTTACAAAATTAATAAAAACTTTGATATTAAAAATGGAATTTCCAAAAGACCCCAACATTCTTTTCAGTATTATCAATATGAAACTCCGCGACGGTGATTATGAATCGTTATCGGATTTGTGTGCCTCGCTGGGCTATGACGAGCAGGAGGTGGTCAGCACATTGCAGAAAGCCGGTTTTGAATATAATGGTGATATCCGTCAGTTCAGATGATAGATTCCTTTTCGAGAATTCATTATCTCCGTCAAGTCATTTGACTGAAGTTTCGCAAGCTGCACTTCAGTGGTTTAAAGTTTATAGTTTAAGGTTTAAGATTCACGAAAATCCACGAATCTTTTCATTATACAAAATTTAATGATCATAAACCATAAACCATAAACCATTTGAAAGAATAGACTGTAAAAAGGATAGATTGTAAAAGGATAAGCCACCAACGTTTTTTTTGAGTGCAATCATCTGCGGTAGCAGTGAGTGACTGAAACGTTGGTGGCTTATCCTTTTTTAAGAAGTTGTCTAAACTTATTTCTTAACCTTTCGGAATAAGTTTATACAACTTCAAAGATTAGAGATTGGAGTAGGATGGGGTGAAAGTGTCTCCGTATGAGATATTGCCGGAAGAAGCCCCCCTTTTTAACCATTTCACGCGTTGTGCGGAAGTGCCGTGATTAAACGTTTCCGGCACGGCGTATCCTTGTGCCTGCTTTTGCAGATAGTCGTCTCCAATCTTGGATGCCGCGTTAAGACCCTCCTCAATATCACCTGGTTCGAGCGAACCAAACATCTCATTGTCATGATACGCCCAGATTCCGGCGTAGAAATCAGCCTGTAGCTCAGTGCGCACGCTCATTTTATTGGCATCTGTGGTCGACATCCGAGCCATCTGACTATGTGCATCAGAAAGAGTGCCGAGCAGATTCTGCACGTGATGCCCCACTTCATGAGCTATGACGTAGGCAAATGCAAAATCTCCCCCGGCTTTCATCTGATGCTCCATCTGCTCGAAAAATGAAAGATCGATATAGATTGTCTCATCACCGGAGCAATAGAACGGACCGACGGCAGATGTGGCTTGTCCGCAGGCTGATTGCACGGCATCGGTGAAGAGTACCATCTTCGGAGGACGGTACGTAAGTCCCATCTTCTTGAATTCCTGAGTCCACACATCCTCCGTGCCTGCCAAGATCTGTTTGGCGAAGTTGGCATATTCCTCCTCCTGGGCAGTCGGTTTATAATCCGACCGGATCTCGTCGGAAGTGGCGAATGTGCTATTCTGATTTAACACGGAGATAGGATTCCCACCGGAAATCCATACGATAAGGGCGGCAATGATAAGTCCGCCGATTCCACCGAATCCGGCGATTGTTTTAGTCCTTCGGGAAGAGCCTCTCCTGTCTTCCACATTGTTGCTGAACCGTCGTCCGTCAAGTCTCATAATCTGAATTATAAAATATGAAGAAAAATAAAATTACACTCTGACTGCCTTATACCGCGAAAAATTACTAAAACAACAAGTAAAAGGTATGAGGCGATAATTTTAACAAGTGTCCTAATAAGTAACGTAAAAAGGAAGAAAAAATATTATTCATATAGGCTAAATGTTAATCGGTGTTGAATATACTTAAACAGATGTAATGTATCCAACATAAGGTATTCTGTAGCGTTTTATAAGTACAAAAAGCAATGAAGCAATATGGATTAAGTATTCAAGGTTTCGTGAGAAAGTTTGAATGCGGTTTAAGTTTAGTTAGATATAGTTTATAGTGGAATCGTGATAGGGGCGTAGTGGAAGCGCCCCTATCTTTTTTATTATTAGTTGATTCTATTGTAATTTACTGATTTTTAATTGTCGCTGATTCTGTTTTGTTTTTGATTGATGGTTCATTTGGGTCTATTTGGGTTTATTTTGGTTCATTCTGGTTAACCATTTTTAGTTCCGCTTTTAGTTCCGCTTGCAGTTTGGTGTTGTATTTATGATAAAAGGACAGATTTGATCGTCTGTCCTTTTTTGTTTATTTGTCGAATATCTTCATAGCGTTTTTGCGGATGCTGTCAGCTATGTCAATATATGGTCTCATTGCCGAGTATTCGGCGTGCCCCGTCCACTTCATTACGATTGAGGGATCTATCCCCATGGAGATTGCATTGCTGATAAATGTACGTCTGCCGCAATGGGTGGAGAGCAGTTCATGTTTCGGCACAATGCGATCAACACGGGTTGCTCCGTAATATTGGGAGATGGTGACAGGTTCGTCAAACCCAAGCATCTTCCCAATCTTTTTCATCCGGGCATTAATATTGCAGAGAGGGATATGTGGGATGGCGTATATGCCTTCAGTTTCTTTGTATTTTTCAAGGATCCGTCGGGAATGGGAGTTAAGGTCAATTATAAGTGGTTTGGATGTTTTCTGCGATGTTACGGAGAAAGAATCCTTGCCGATGTCCGTTTTCCGTAGATTTGCTGCATCGGAATACCTTAGCGAGGTGAAGCAACAGAAGCAGAAGAAGTCCCGGGTACGGTCAAGAGGAGTGCCAACTTCAAAAGGATAGTTTTCAAGTTTGATCAGTTCGTCCCAAGTCAAGTAGATTACAGGTCTTTTTATTGATTTGGTTTGGATAGATGCATTTTGTGTCACATCATATTTTATATATCCCTTGGATGTTGCCCATTTTATAAACCACCGGAAAACGGTGCAGTTCTTCCGGATTACATTATTTGCATATCCCTTTTGTCCTGCCTTGAATTTATTTGGAGATAACCTGTTGGATTGTTGCCATACGGCGAAATTCTCTATCAGTCCTTCATTGATGTCAGCAAATGATAGGTTTGGTTTGTATTTCTTTAGCAATGCGCAGATATTACGGGCGCTTTTGATGGTGTTTGCCGACCATTGATGTATCCTTTCCCCATCACACAAAAATTGTGTGTAATATTGCCAGATTGTCAGATTCCTCTCGTTGTTTGCAACAATAGCATTACGGATTTGGTCTTTTGTCGGTATCTCATCAGATTGCTCATATCCATAAAACACCTGATCAATTCGCTCCTCGAGATTTTCGAGTATTCGGTTGATTGTAGACGCAGGTATCTTATCATTGCCATGGAATGTATTGCGGACGCATCGAGACCCATCCCATTTGGGTTTGCCATTTGGGTCAGTCCTGTCAACATGATACCCGACCGAGATTGTTACAGACTGACCATGATTCCAGGAGATGCGCAGCCGGAGGAGAGTGCCACGGAATATATAGAGGAGTTTACGCTTTATCGGAGTCATTTCCTTTACGATTATATGCAAACTTAGACAATGGCTTGATCTCTCTTGTAAACATCCCTCCGAGTCCGGTCAACAGCCACGTAGCCGACACATCATAATCGCGCACGAGATATGTGAGCCATTCTTGTTTGATTCTTCTCATTTCCTTTTTACAGGTGAAGAAATTCCAGTAGTTCTCATCATATTCGCGCGTGAAGGTCTGATAACCGCGTATGCGTTTCTGAGCTTTGATCATATCAAGAGCCTCAAAAAAGCGGCAGGTTATGTCGGTACATTCCTGGGGTTCGTTCATTTCTTCTTAGAAAGAATTAGATGTAGAGAAGGAAGAATAATCAGTCTTAGGATCATCCGATGATGAGTCTGATTTATTCCCTCCTTCTTCAGTTGTTATGTAAAATATTTGTCCGCAACATGTCACGAGGTCATTTTTTATGGAGAACCAACCTCTTTCGTCAAGTTTATTAACAGCTAAGAAATAAGTCTTCTTAGCCATAAAATCCATTTGACTCTTTATAAAAGAGGGTGCATTCGAGATGGCTCTGGATAGAATCTCTATATATTCAGAAGCTGTTACCATGGACTCACTATCTTTCTTGTTTTCTGGATTAAGTCGATACAGATCGCAGAAAAGTAGAAACGTTTTTTGAGCCATAAGGCTAAATTCGCGGATATTCTGGATTTTATGGTTGTTTTTAGACTTATCGGTATCTGTTCGATTCATCCATAATATTGACGCAAAATGTTTATCTATCTCAGCATTGTTTGAGCGATAGTTTGATTGCAGGATAAGTGTAATGTTGTTGACAATCTGAAATATGATTATCAGTATATTTCTGGAACACATAGTATTACATATATTAATGGTAAAAGTAGGGTATAAATATAACAATTATTTGTTATCCCCGGATGATGGAGAGTGCAAAATCTTCAGTATTCCCGTAACAGCTTTTTGAACATCTTCCAATTGAGCTTGGAGTTTTTCCGATTCACTGCCAATATCATTTTTATATTCTTCAATGTCCTTGTTTATTATCTGTTTTGCGTTGGTTATTTCGCTATCTATGGATTCTTTAAATTTTCTAAGATCCGTATCTGCATTATTCTTTAATTCGGAGATTAGCTCCTGGGTGCGCTTTGAAAGTTTTGTTGACTCTTTTTCATAAAGAGAATCCATTTCTGAGATCTTACTTTGTGCTTTTGTCGATAGGTCTGTTATGTGAGCGACAGAATCTCTCCCTTGCTTGACAAGTTCATCTGTCCTATACATTGAATATATAGAGAACACGAGGAATATAATCATGAGTACGCTTGCCCACAACATAAGGTTTGAGAAATCTTCTTCAATCTCACGGTGCTGCATCTCAAGCATTTTGCCTATATGGTCGTTGCCGGCTTGGAGCTTCGAGACCGTTTCATGGTCGATTTTGACGATACTGTCACGAACGGCTATCTCTTTAATTGTCGCTGTAAGATTGGCATGTTCCTGACAGATAACATCGCAGTCGGCATGAAAACGGTTTGTGTTTGATATATAGACAAGAACACCCAATATTACCACGCATACGAGAGATAGGATATATAACAAGGAGATACGTCTAATATTTATTTGTATAGCCATTAATGTTATTTCATTTTTGATTTTAACAAAGCAATCATATTTTCAATTGAAAAGGCGGAGCCTCTTCTGTTGGAACCATCCTTTATAGAGGATAGAATATGCTCCAGCTTCGGAATCCTATTCTTGATCTTTTGAGGAGTATTGGCTTCCGACGATATGTGTTTCGCGATTCTTACCGCATTCTCATTATAGCTGTGATTAAAATCCGCTATGGCTTCATCATACGACATGTTGACGTTGGCAGGCATACCTTCCCGAACCATTTTATAACTCCACTCAATGAACTCCCGCATAGAATCCATTCTTCGCTCGAACACGGTGAAATCATTGGTGGTGTCCGCGATTTTGTTGGAGTCGGCGAAGATGCGTTGCCGATTATTTAATTCTTCTCTGAATTTGACCATTCGAGAGATTTTGTCATAATTGGATGTAGTCATAGTTTTTTTTGTTGAGTTTAGATGTTGAAATAATAGGTTTATCCCTACATGTCTTGAATTGCTGTCAATTTATTACCAGTAAAATACAGGTATCGATTATAGCGTTTATAAATCCATTGTTCTTTTCTCACATTTGCAGTCCTTATAGAATTAATCTCGTATGGTTCCCCCAATGAAGCAAGAACCATTTTCTTAGTCATACCAACATATATATCACCTTCAAGCATTCTAAATGCTGTGTTTTTACCATATAATTTTATCCATCTATTGTATGTCTTATTTTCCACAAAACAGAAAATGGTATTTGGGATCTGATTTAATTTTCCTACAAATTTACCCAATTGAGGATTTTCCATTATAGCTTCTAAATGACCATTGATCAATCCGATTTCAATACATTTAAAAACCGTTCCTGATGGTGGGCACTCTTCCCTCCCATTACTTAGATTCACAATATAATTTCTTCCACTCCACACAAACTCTTTATTAAGGAAATTGTTTTTCAGCTTTTCCCAATATCCAATAGTAATAAAATGAGGCTTATCGTAGCTGCCAGCTGCAAGATACGACATGTATATTCTTGGATAAACCTCTTTGTCTACCAAATATAGGGTCTTCTTTTCTCCTACCGGATTACCGTTTTGATCAACCTCTTCTAATGTGAAACAGTAATCAAGATATGACTTTTTTTCATCAATATAACAAATTTTGAAATAACGATTGGCAATAGCGTCATATCTTGTTTTAGTTTTATAGTTATCATTCGGGCAATACACTTCCTTTTCTTGGAGAAGTATAGATGATTGAAAAGTTGGAGTCGTGTAAAAAGTTTTTGAATAGCCACCCATATTTTCAATATGTCTATCTTCGGGAAAGTAGATAGTTTGCCCTGTAAGCCTTTTAATTTGGTCTATCTGGGGTATATTCTCGAGACTGTCATACGGAAGGAGCTGTTCTGTTTTAGTTATAGTGTAGCTGTTTATCTGAGCCTTTACTGCAAACGTTGGAAGCAATAAAAGAATTGATAGAAAAAAAATGCGAATCATAAGGGAAATAAATTAAGGTGTTAAGTTTATCGTATTGGCGAGGATATAATTCTCTTTGCCTTGAAGAGACCACGGATGTCGGAGAGAGGGACGGTCATCTGACCGTATGATTCATTGTCGGAGGAAAGTGTGAGGAAGTTATCAGTCAACAGGCGATTGACAGCCACGCGCTTCACCACAACAAACTCGGCAAAGACAGCCACGACTACTCCCTCCGCGTAATGCCAAGAGCGCTCCGGAATCTCCTTAGTTAATATAAGAGAGCCGGAAAGTATGGTCGGAGACATCGAATCTCCTTCTACCTCAAAGACCCGCAGCTCATCAATCTCATTACGTTCGTTTCCGGAAGGGATCAAAGGCATCTTCTCATCCCAGACATCAGAACCACTTGCAAGCGATTCTACAAAAGTCGCAGATGCAGAGGTGGGGATATAGTCAACCATCAACACGCCGTCATCTTTTTGTCCGGCTGAAAATACTCCTCCGATTTCGTGAGCGTTCTGAGATTTTTCGGAAGAAAGCAGCATTTCACCTTCTCCCGTAAGAAGCCAAGACAAATTTAAAGACGGAAGTAAAGTTCTTAATCTTGTGGTAAAGTTTTCAGGCTCCGATTTTTTACCATTGATAATCTGAGAGAACGCAGATTCACTTGTATAGCCCAATTTTGCGCCAAGTTCTTTTTGATTCGGTGCAATTCCAATACTTATCATGTACCGAATTAAAAATTTATATCTCTCTTTTTTATTCATTATCAATATATTAAAAATAATGGTAAAGAAAAGGTAAAAATATTTACTAAAATATTTGGATAGTAAAGTAAAAATCTTTACCTTTGCATCATAAAATAAAAATCATCACACAAAGGTAATGAAAAAAGACAGAAAAACAAAGAATTCCATTTGGAATAAGTTCAGAATGGCTTTGGGGTGTCATTTGGAGGATCGTATGATTGAGGCGGGACGGAAGAACCGACAAAAAGCCCTGTCAGAGTTGACAAACGAAATCGCAAAGGCATATCCGGAACTTTCAGTGACGCAATATTTCTCTTTTGCCATGCGGTCAGTGGTGCATGCTGCGGAGAGCGTCGACATCGCAGCCGAGGAACTAATCCAGGCGAAACAATGCCTTAAAAGAAGATCAACCGTACTCACTGCCGTAGCAATTGGATTATCATTATTATCCATTGCACTGTCTGTCCCAAGGCAACCAAAGCGGCTACGATTATGCTGAACCTTGACCATCGCAGACTCTTTTCGGCAATGGCATATCCCTTCCTTCCGTATTCGATACTCTCTTTCTTTTCAAGATTGGAAAGAAGGCGGTCTTCCTCCATATTCAGACATGAGTCAATCTCGGTTTGTATAATCTCCATATATCTGAGCAGTTTCAAATCACTGTTGGAGCGTAGTGGACGCGGGTAAGTGGTGAAGATGACCCCATTGTCTTGAAGTTCCTTCTCTATTTCATCGGAATAGATGTCGGCAATCCTTTGAAAATCCTTCGGAAGAATAAAGCGGTTCTTGGACTCACGAATGGTTTTCATCACCTCCATGAGTGTCTGAAGATAGTGGACGGAACGGACTGACGGATTCTTAGCGGGTTCCATTGGCGAGGCTGCGTATGGTTTCTGAAAGGGTGCGGATTGTCTCCTGTTGGGAGCGGATGATGGCAAGCAGGTCTGCGGTTGAAGATGAAGCGTATGAATCGACCGCCGAGGTAGAGGAATCGGAAGGGTTGAGCATATCACCCTCGCCTGTCTTCAGCCACTCAACGTTAAGGTCAGGAAAAGATTCAGATATTCTTCGATAAGTAGAAGCTCTTGTGTTGACTGAAAATTTCCCGGAAGCACCATTGCTCAATCCGCATAGTTGTTCAAATTTCATGGATGAAATCTTCTTATATGAGAGATACGTTTTTAGTCTGTCAATAATTGGCATTGTTAAAAAATATTAAAGGCAAAATTTAATCTTGATAATATTAGATAATCTAAGAATATCTGATTAATTTTGTGTCATGAAATAAAAACCAACACACAAAAGTAATGAAAAGTATTGTAAATACAAATATCAAACAGGATGAAAAGAGGAAAATGACTCTAAAGAGCCTATATCTTTCTTTCCCTAAGCGAACTTCTCCCAGGGTAGAGTTTGCAGAGATGATTGCAGAGAGATGTGGAGTTACGGTCACAACTGCACGCAACTGGCTCCTGTATTCCATGAGACCGAATAATCCTGAACACATAGCCATCCTTTCCGAGATAACCGGAATCGCCCCGGAGGATATGTGGGCGGAATAAACTGACAACAACACCTAAAAGCAAAATACAGATATGGAATTTGAAGAATACGATAAGATCAAGGCGGCATTTGATGCGATTGTCGCATTGACGGAAGGAGATAACAAGAATGAGATAGTCCGGATGGTCGGATCATTGGCAGAACACTGCGGTGAAGGAGAAACGATGATCCCATTTGTCGCCATCCTCATGAACTCGTCGCTCAATGAAGAGATAAAGGTTGATATTCTCAACGGTATACGCTTGGCATGGGATGAGGAGACATTCTATAACAACATCTTCCTTGCCGGAAGCATCAGGAAATAACGCTATCCAAAACGAACCTAAAAGCAAAAACTATTATGGAGAAAGAATTTTACACGTGTGATGATCGGGTCTACATCCTTGCAGATGGCAAGAGTGTGGAATTTACCGAGAAGGACACGGAATTAACAGATGAGATTCTCACGAAAGTTGAGAACTTCTATCCGGAGGCTCACAAGGCACTGACCGAGTGCTATTCAAAGAGTAGTCTCAATCAACCCTACTATCGGTATCTCATGGCTCGCAGATTTGTCAAATGCAATTTTGGCAGTCTCGACACGGCAGAGAATGACATTGACGAAGATGGAGTTTTCCACTTCGAGAAAGTGGCTTGTCCGATGAGAGGAGAATGTAAGTTTGAGGGTTTGATATGTATGCCTAAGTTCAGCAGCCGATTATCGGAAGCAGAGCTGAGAGTAATGAGACTTTACTTCGAAATAAAAGAGGTTGACCGGATAGCTGACCAGCTTTATCTTTCCGTTCACACAGTCAAAAATCACATAAAGGCTGCATACGCCAAACTTGGGATCCATACAAGAGCGGAATTTATCACATACGCGAATAAGAATAACCTTTTTTAATTAAGAATATCATGGAAAGAGAGATAATAAGAGGCAATAAGGCTCTTGCCGATAGGCTCGGAGTGAGCAAGGGTACCGTCCAGAAATGGCGTAACAGTGGATTGTTGGCACAGGCAACGGTATCGGATTATGGCAAATTTATCCTTTATGATCTTGATAGGGTTATGGCATGTCTTAACATCAGACCCGTGAGAAGAGGAAGGAGGGCAGCGATATGAGTAACGCAACAAAGATCGTAGTTATATTCCTTATGATGCTTATATCGGGCATAGCCGGATTGATATTATTCTTTGGAGACACAGAAAGCATTGTCAAGACAATAATCTCAAAGCCGATAGGGATAATCCTCCTAATTGGATCATGTGTGCTCCATGAGAATCTGAAAGAGAGAATAAAATATTTGTAAACATAAATCTAAAAACAACAAAAAAAACTATGAGTTTATTTAAGAAACCTTCGGAATTGGAAGTGAAACCCGGTATCGTGGCAATGGTCTACGGTTCACCCGGCTCAGGCAAGTCAACCCTCGCATGTTCTGCGCCTAATGCGGTCATGATTGACACAGATGGCGGCGTTATGCGTATCAACGGTGCTCATCAGATCCCGACCCTTCAGGTCAAAAGATGGGAGGAGATCACGGCGGCAATTGAGGAAGTCAAGCATACTTCGGGAATCGATACAGTGATCATCGACACGGTTGGCAAGATGATGGCGTTCATGGAGGAGTATATCAAGAGGACAGCTTCCGGCAAGAAGATAGAACTGAACAGGGATGGCAGCCTGTCGTTGAAGGGATTCGGCAAGCGTAAGAACATGTTCATCGACTTTATACGTGGATTGACCACCCTCGGAAAGAACGTGATCTTTGTCGGTCATGATAAGGAGGAGAGCCGTGGCGAGGACACGGTCATAAGACCGGAGGTAGGCGGCAGCTCCACACAAGACCTCATGCGAGAGCTTGACCTTGTTGGATATATGGAGATGAACGGCAACATCCGCACAATATCCTTCACACCGACCGACCGCTTCTATGCTAAGAACACATGTGACATGCCAGGCGTGATTCCTATTCCGGTACTCATCAATGAGAAGAAAGAGATTGTCGGCAACAACAATTTCTTCACTGAGGTGATTGACAACTACCACCACCGTATAGCTCAAAGCCTGGAAAACAACCGGAAGCTGGAGGAACTGAAAGAGTTGATCTATGCCAACGTGGAGGAGGTGACGGATGCCGAGAGTGCCAACAGGTATATGGAATGGGTGAAAGGGTTGGAGCATGTCTACAACTCAAAGGTCATTGCAAGTAGAGCATTGAAAGTCAAGGCAGACCAGCTCAACCTTAAGTTTGACAAACAGAAAAGCGAATACACCGATGGAAGTGCAGCATGAAGAAATATGGCGAGACATAGAAGGCTATGAGGGCTTATACCAAGTAAGCTCTCATGGTCGAGTCAAAAGCATGGACAAACCAATGTTTTATGGCGATAGTGATAATGTAAAGAACCATGAATGTAGTATCCGAGCATCCCGAATCCTTAAAGGAAGGATGAAAAAGAATGGGTATATCCAAATAGGATTAAGCAAGGATGGAATCCAAAGAACCTTTACAGTTCACAGATTGGTTGCACAGGCTTTTATACCAAATCCCACTCATCATCCTTACGTGAATCACAAGGATGAAAACAAGATTAATAATCATGCCGATAATTTAGAATGGTGTACTCCTACTTATAATACAAGGTATGGAAGTGGAATATGTAGACAATCAATGGCTGCCCGAAATAAGCCTAACGCTGTCAAAGGTATTCGTAAGGTATATCAGTATACCTTATCCGGAGATTATATCACAGAATATCCGAGTGTAAACGAGGCGGCAAGACAGACAGGAATAAAACAGGGAACCATATCTTCAAATTGTCTTGGAGTGTCAAAATCTACTAATGGATTTATTTTTCGCTATGATAAAATATAATATATACCCCTCCTTACTTATAAAGTATCAGGAACTTTTAGATTATGAGTATCTATACAACGAGTATTGGGGTAACTCAGATGATCCAAAATATAATTTGGAAGAGTTTTATCTCATTCAAGAGGCTAATCTTATTAATTCTATTAATAGGGTGCCTTTTGAAAACGAAGCTGCAAGTTGTGGAACTGCCTTCAATGAAATCGTTGATTGCCTGATTGAAAACCGGAAGTCAAGTCGTGAGGATTGCATCATAAAATCCAAGAAGGATAATAATGGCAACACTGTTATAGAGGCTCGGATTCATGATTTTGTATTCGATTTTGACCTTCAGTTGTGTAGAGAGACAGCAGATTATTTCACCGGATCCATACCTCAGTATCTTGCAAAGGCGGTTATGTCTACCGACTACGGCAATGTCCTTCTTTACGGGTTTGCTGATGAATGGGTATCGTCACAGATGTTTGACATAAAGACAACCGGAAAATATAGCTGGGGCAAGTTTGAGAAAGGCTGGCAACGGCATGTATATCCTTGGTGCGCGATAGAGTCTGGAGATGCGACAGAGATAGAGAGTTTCACCTACTATGTCATTGAATGGGCATACCAGCGTAAGGGCGAGCCGCTGAAGGCGAAGGGTGTATATCTGGAGACCTACACCTATAATCATGAGGAGAGCGGTGTGATGATACGCGAGATATTGGAGAGTTTTATCGGGTGGCTTCTTTCCCGTAGGATATTCATTCAGGATCAGCGCATCTTTGGAGGCAAGAATCCGGAAGGCTGGCACAGCAGACCGGTGGATATTAAAGAGCTTGAAAAGGCAATATTTGGTAACAATCTAAAAACAGCATAATAATATGGCATACAGAATATCAGGAAAGATTCTTTCCATCGGGGAGTCAAAAAGCCTCATGTCTAAGTCCGGCACTCCTTTTGTAAAGCGTGATCTAATCATTGCCGTAAGAGTCTTTGATCAATACACCGGAAGACCCACGGAGGATATGAACAACACTCCGAAATTTACCTTTATGAACGACAGGGCGCAACAGCTTGATCAGTTCAAGACAGGTGATATTGTGGAGATTGCATTTGATCTCACCGGAAGACCGTATCAGAAGAATGGAGTGACGGAATATCTCAACGACATACGACCTGTATGGATTGGACTTGCGAGAGGTCAGCAGCAACGACCGGAGCCTACGCCAATAAGTGATATTATACCGCAGGCAATGCCGCAGATGCAGCCATCGGCACCGGAACCGATTGCTCCAGTGCAAGAGCAAAACGAAGATCTTCCATTTTAAATTTTCATAGTCATGTTTTACGACCTATCCAACGAATTACAGGCTGAAAATTTCAAGAAGAGGTGCAATGCGCTCTTCCGCAAAAAAACCATCGTGGATCTTACCGAGAAGAAGCCGCAGCGGACGAGAAGCCAAAACGCCTACCTTCATGCAGCTCTCGGCTATTTTGGACTGCAACTCGGCTATCGGATGGGAGAGGTGAAGGAATGGTATTTCAAGGATTTGTGTAATCCGGATCTGTTTGTCCGGATGGTCGAGGATAGGATAACCGGAGAGATGAGGAAGACTTTCCGGTCATCCTCCGACCTCGATACTGCCGAGATGACAACCGCAATCGAGCGTTTCCGCAATTGGGCGGCGGATGTCGCCGGGGTCTACATCCCGTCACCGGAAGAGCATCGGCTTGTGGAGCAGATGGAGATTGAGGTCCAACGTGCAAAACTGTATCTATGACAGAGAATCAGAAACTACTGCTTCCATACGTGGAGGCTCGCACTAACGATGTAATCAATGACAAGACAAGCAGGGGGATTTTCCCTCTGCTTGCCACCGAGCCGGAGATTATCGCTGATATAAGGGGTGATGTTCTGGAGTGCATGAGGGAGCTTCACCGACAAAAAGTATTCACAGGCACGGAAACAATCAATGACGCTGCCTTAAAAAGATTTGAAAAATGATAGAGACAAGAAAGACAGAAGAGAGATACACAACATCCGACCCCAAGATGATGCTTGGGAAATACACCACGTCAAGAGTCTACAAGACTTGGACTGAGGATGTGGTTGATGAGAATGGGGAGGTAGTCTCGATCGAGAGAAATCAGGTGCTGTTCGACAGAGGTGTCTACATAAGCAATGAAGTGCTTACTGAAATCAAGTTCTGGCTTGAAGAGGGATCGGTTAAGGAGATAGAGGTCTCCAACCAGAAGAGACTTTCCTATCTCGAAAAGAATAACCGTCTATTCCCTTATAAGGCGATTGTCGGGATAGATGGTAAGAAACATTCGTTCCTTCTTTATACCACCTCCATACAGAATGCAACGGAGATCATCAATGATTATGTGGAACTTAATTTTGTCGGAGGCTACAACATCACCGGACTGAATGAGCTGGACTATTGCGTGATACTTGTAGATAAGTTGAAGACCATCCGCCAGCGCAATATAGAGCTTGATATTGCCTATCTCAATGACGAGATTTCCATTGAGGAATATATCGGATCAAAGGTTGAGGACACGGAAGATGAGAGCGACAATGACAATGATAATGACCAATTGAAGCTGAGGTTCTACCAGATTGTTGCAAAGATAATCTGCCGACTTGATAAGGATGATGCCGATGAGGAGGAGTACGACCAGAAATTCATCGTGAGAACATTCAGTGCAGTCCGTGCGAACCTGATCATCCAGAAGTATCTTCAGGACTGTCAGGAGGAGCGTTATCAGGAGTCGCTTGAACATCCTGACCGCAAGTTTGTGAAACGTGAGATATTGTCGTTTATTGAGGAATCAAAGATTCTCAGTGTCGGGGATTTCATTCCAAGGCAGTTCTCGGAAGCGTATGTGGAGGAGTGATTATGGTTTATGCAAGACAGACAATCTATTCGCAGCCTCCCAGCAAAGCAAATTCATACAAGATAATCAGTGTTGCCGGGCATCATAGACTCGGCAAGACTGATGCTATGAGGCGTTACGAGGAGAATTTCTTCATGCAGTGTTCGCTCAGAAGAAAGATGATCTCCACCCGATTTAAGATGACGGTGGATGTATATTTCAAGAGTGACCTTCCGGATCTTGACAATTCGCTTAAGATATTGCTGGATTGCCTTCAGGCGTGTGGGGCGATCAAGAATGACCGTCTATGTGCCGAGATCCATGCCCGGAAGCTCATAGACAAGAAGAACCCAAGGGTAGAATTTGAGATTGAGGAACTAATATAATTAGAAAAGATGAGCCTTAACTACATAGAATTAATAAACCGCTTTTGGCAGGAGGTCGAGATAGAAGGTTTTCTTCCCTCAGAGGCATGCGTCTATTTCAGATTGCTTGACGTATGCAACAAGTTAGGATGGCAAAATCCGTTCTCCCTCTCCAACGTACGGGCAGTCGCGCTCATGGGGATGACAGAGAAGTCATTTAGGACTGTGAGAGACAAGCTCGTTAGTCGCGGACTCATATCCTTCCGGCAGGGAAGCCGGAGAGAGAAGGCTCCTGAATATTGTTTCCCGATTTCAATAGATGGAGAGATAGTTTTTCCATGGGATTCCAAGAAGAAAAAAGAACCTTTGCAGGACGTTTTGGGGGTAAATTTTACCGCAAAACGGGAAGTAAAAACTACCGCAAAACGGGAAGTAAAAAGGGAAGCAAACGCTACCGCCATAAATAAACTAAAACATAAACAAAAACAAAATATATCTGATGATATTGACGCGGGCACGAGCGCAAGCACAAATGAGGAAGGAATCTCAATCGCAAGGTTTGATTCTTTCATCCAGGATGTTTTTGATGGCAAGTTGCAGGTTTGGGAAGATTCAATGAGAATAAAATTTGGCATCGAAGATGTAAAAGATTATCTCCCTTCTTTCAGACAACATGCAATAGCAACAGGGAATATTGATAAAATTCTAAACATAAGAGATTTTAGATTTTATTTTCAAAATTCTTATGAATATTTTACCAAGCAACGCCCCATAGAGGTTCTTGCGCAATATACCCGTGAGGCTAAAAGTGAAGACTATAAAAAATTCTGTAATTTCCTAAAGGACAAGGCTCCAAATGCCGCCGCTGAAATGATTCCTCTCTCAGAGGATGAATTCTGGAAACTCAAGGGATGCTACGATTCGCAGAAAATCGGGAACGCAGTCCTCGAGATTAATAACCGCGAATACAAGTTTTATAAACGCAATTCGCTATTTCAAACTATAAAATCCTATTTAGCAAATGAATACAACAAATCCTGAACCTCATAACCCTCTTGATCCCGAATGCCTGCCGCTCCATAACACCGAGATGGAGAAAACGGCACTCGCCACCCTTATGACCTTCGGCAGCTCTTTGGAAGAGATCGGGGATGTATTGAGCGAGGATTGCTTCTATGACATCCGCAACAAGGAGATTTTCAAGGCTATAAAATCGGTCTATTCGTCAGGGCATTTCCCAGATATGACACTTGTCAGTTCTGAACTCGCCAAGATGGGGTCGGACGTTACAATACTGGAGGTGACGGAACTTTGCGTGAACACTGTTAAGGTGGCAGACCTTCATCCTCATGTCCTGATTCTCAAAGATTATGCTCTTCGCCGGAAACTCTGGGAGATATGTTACCATGCGATGTGTCGCACATCAGGTGCTTCGGATGCTATTACTGCCATTCACAAGGATGTCAAGGATGGACTTGATGCGCTATTTGATCAGGAGAAAAGTGAGTTGTCTACCTTGGGTACGGTATTCAAGAAACTCAATGAGAAGATGATTTTCAATCATGACCAGCCGGATGGTTTCATTTATGGCACACCGACCGGGTTCCCGGAATTGGATCGTGATGGAGGTCTTTGCGGTACAGATCTTATCATTGTGGGAGCCGAGACGTCGCAAGGAAAAACCTCTTTTGCAACGGCACTCGCAATGTCGGCTATCGAGTATGGGGATGGGGTAGCCTTCTATTCGATGGAGATGACATCCCTCCAGTTAGCTGCCAGAATTGCATCCATGCGCAGCGGCATATCCTCAAAGAGGATTCTCCGGCAAAAGATGACAGAGGAGGAGATTTTCAAGATCGGCAAGGCTATGCAGGGGATAGACATGGATAAATTGTTTTTTGACGAGAAGTCGACTTCCTCACTTGATTCAATCGTGATGTCGATACGCATGATGAAATCAAGAAACGATATAAAGGGGGCGGTTGTAGACTACATGCAGCTTATCCAAAAGATGCCGGGGATGAGCACGGAGCAAGCTACCGCCAGATGCGCCAGAGATCTGAAGAATCTTGCAAAGGAACTTGACATCTGGATTATAGCAATATCCCAGTTAAGTCGAGACCGATCCAATCCACTACCATCCATGTCGCGACTTCGTGATTCCGGACAGATTGAGGAAGCTGCTGATAATATCTATCTCATATATCGGGCGAGAGATAACAAGCAGACCTACCCGGAACCATTTACGGGTTATCCAACGGATGGTACGGCTATGGTCATCATCGGGAAGGGAAGAAACACGGGTACCGGTGAATTTCTTTGTGGATTCAAAGGGGAAAATACTCTTTTCTATCCGCTTACGGAATACGATAAAGCCACGATGGAACGTGTCGGGACAGAACAAAAAACCGCCTTGAACAATGATGTTTTCCCATTTTGAAAAAGTGTTGTAAAACATAAAAATAAATTGATAAATATATTTGAATTTTAAATACTATTTATTAATTTTGCATATCCAAAAGAACTAAAAGCAAAAAACATGAACATAGAAGGCTTAGCAGGTGGTGCCGCACCTGTCACAACAAAATCCGGTACAAGCTGCCATACGGCGGTAAAATCCCTTGAATACATATTTGATAAGGTTTCAGAAACCATGATCGCCAGCATTGATCCTGATGCTGACGGTAAGCAATCATTTTCCTTTGCATTTGAGGATGATGATTATCGGGTGGAAGGAGAAGGTTGGGTTGATATGGAATCAGAGCTAACCGGAGATGGATATGTCACACCGACTATGTATGTGGTTAAGGGATGCTCGAGACTTAACGAACTTACAATAACCTATTGCGATGAGGATGAAAATATTCAATCCATGAATGAAGACGAAGTGGAATGTTTTCGCAAGATGCTGGATGAGATACTCGCAGATTTCGTCAATGATTAATCATTGATCTTTTAGGAAATCCAATCGCCGTAAAGGATTGGAATGGCGAGATATTATCATCAGTATAGGGAGGATTAACTCCTCCACTCGTCACGACGGATTGAGTACATTGACATTGCGGGTTGTCGTGTGAAGCGCACGACCGAGGCTCTTCCGAAAGCCAGTGTCGCACGTGATGCGAGTATGGATGTGCCGGGAATGAAACGGAAGATGAGGGCTGTGTTGTTACCCAAGAGGAGAAAGACAATAGTGATGTTCCGGTCACGATAAAGATGCGGATGAGGGGAGCGCGCCCAAGATCAGGAAACGAGCGTTTGAATTGGAAGCTTAGATTGTCTCTGTATAGGGAGGCATGAGTATAGATATATAGATTTGAGGTTGATAATGGTAGCACATGTAGCTTAATGGTAAAGCAGCACGGCGTGATTCTTGATTATGACCGTGCCGATGGAGGTTCAAGTTCTCCCTTGCGCACAACTACTTGGTTCTGGTAAAACTGAGCATCCGGCGAAAGCAGCAGATGGAGTGGTCTGCGGGTAATTCCTCACCTACCCACCGGAGGTTTTTGGGGAGCGAAACTGCCACGGAAATGCCGCGTGGCGCGAACGGAGTGACGGCAGCGATGCTGCACACTGAAATCTGGCAAAGGTCGAGGGGTCGTTCCCTCCGCTCCCGCGATATTTGATTTACCATAGGGTTTTATCTACCATAATGTTAAAGTGTTAAACATGTTAATGGAGTCGGCGGTCTGTGAAGATAGCCGACAAATGGATAGGTCGTCTAAGGTAGGACAGCCGAATTGTACAATTTGGAAGATGTGGGGTCGTATCCACCCTTTCCACTAAGGGTTATCCGTGAGGACTCCGGCTCCAAGAGAGGGGCGAAGCGTTCATAATATTTTGTTTTTAATAGTTTTTGCTTTGGGATTTAATTGTTGTCCCAAAGGAGGTTTTTTGTTAAGTGTTATATAATTATGGAATCATTTTTCTTAGGTAAAGAAGATTATGGTTCATCTGTCGGCTGCCCGTGAGGGTGGCTGACTTTTTTATGGGAAGCAGAACATGAACGGTTATGTCCTGTCGAAATCGCAATGTGTGGTCAACTGGCAGTATCCTGGGTTCGACTCCCAGGCTTCCCGCTAATTTAAAAAACAGGACGTATGGGAAATGGGTATCTGACTTCGGTTGTACCGAAGGAGCGGTTTATTGATGATCTGCCGCAACAGGAGCTTTGTCTGTGGGGTCTGCGGCTGTTTGCATTGATAAACCTGTCATGGGACTATATAGACACGATATTGCAGGTTTGCAGAAATCACAGGATGGATGAGACGAAGCGGCTTGCACGTAGGGTGAGGGAACTTAAGAGGGAGTATGACCAGTTCCGGATATGCGGTCCGGTGGATGGCAGCTTTGAGAAAGCGGAAACCCGTCATGGTCTGATAATCGAGGAGATTTATGAGGGGGATTTTGACAGGCTCTTTGCGAGTCTGACGCTGGAGGCTGACCGTAGAAAGCTGACCGGGGGGGGTAGGGAGTTGTTTATCGCGGTGCATCAGGCATTGGCTCTGATGAATGCGGTGAGGATGTATGCCCGGTGGTGTGACAGGCAGATGGCGAGTCATGGGGTGTGGCAGACGGATTGCTGCATGGTGCAGCAGCAGTTTCTTGACCTATTCCCGTTGATTCCGCAGTTTTTGCCGCGGGGTGTTGCGCAATCCGGCATTTCATGAGACTTCGGCTCGGATAATCGCCAACAGACTTCATACGTTCGGTGAGCCGATTGGTGGAGGCAAGTATGTTTTTAAACGATTATAACTGATAATATCATGAGGATTTTTATTGTGGTTCCGGTTGAGAATCGGAAATTGGAGGAGGCGCGGCATGAGGCTGACTTGGTTAAGGCATCGTTGTCGCGGAGAGGGCACACGCCTGTGTCGCCGTTTGACATTTATGTCGGAAAGGGTGCGAATAAGTACGACAGGGCGGCTGCATGGATGAGAGCAGCTTTGGATTGCGATTGTGTGTTTATGTGCGTGGGTTGGGGTAACTCGCCGACGTGTTGCACAATCTACCGCTCCGAGACTGACGATGTGTGGATTGATGTGTATGAGAAGAAAGCGCAGATAAAACTCTAACAACAAAATCAAAGAATGGTAAGTCTGTAAGACCAGGCATCGCCCCGTGGACCAAAATATGTGATTATCACAGGCGATTAAGTTGCCGTAAAAAAAGGCGTAATTCAAACGTTCACTTTGTGGTAGATAGCTGCTAACCATGCTCTATCCTAAGCAGTCCGACCGAAAAATGGCGTCGATAAACTATGTTGCAAACCACCCATTCTTTTTTTTTAATTTGAATAAGATATGACAATAAGGGAACTGAAAGAACTTGACGACAAAGACATTCGTAAGTTTGCCTATGAGAGTCTGTACAATACCAAGAAGCTATCCAACACCAACGTGGATTGCTTTGTGACTGGATTCAAGTGCATGAGGAATAGGGTTCACGTCAACATGTCCGACACATTGCAGGATATCGTTGATTCCATCATAAAGAAGATAAATGATATAGACATGTCGGCAAGCTATGGTGGCAGATGCTACACCAAGGAGGAGAACACCTACATCCATAAAATTTCGGATGTCAAGGCTGACATTGTGAAACTTCTGGAAAAGATAGAGGACTATAAAATTGAATTGACTGTATAAGCTATGACCGTAAAAGAACTGAAAGAGATATTATCAGATTATCCTGACGATTTGGAAGTAATTAAAAAGTATGACGATCTCGAACACGGAGCGCATGACTTTGAAGATATTGCAGAAGTGTATAGAGATAGAAATGACCTTTTAATCCTTGATTAATATGACAAACGAAGAAATCAAAATTTTAGCAAAGGAGTATGTTATGCAACTCCCATACGAGGTGAGGTCTTATCAGTATGAGCAAGACGTTGTGAAATTTCTCAAATGGCTTCTCTGGACTCACGAAATTGTACCGAAAGACTTCATCAAGCAGACCTACGAGTCATGTGATGATGATTCAATCAAGAGATTGGAGAAAAGAGCGGACACTTCGGCAATCGCAAGGGCAATCACTGACGGGATAGTGAACACCGCTAAGCGTGAAGTGCTTGAAAAAGTGTTTGGTTCAGAAATCTTTAACAACAACAGCGATGAGCAAGAATGACCCATACCGCCGTTTGGCAGAAAGTCTGTCAGACGAGCAAAAGGAGAGAGTTAACAAGTTTCTGTCTGAATGTGAGCCATCAGGAACATACGAGGAAATTCAGGCAAAACTAAAAAGACTGTTTACTGACAAAACAGACGTAACGATCCGTGGATGGGTGGCGGTTGATGAAATGATGGAAATGGCGTATATCTACGCAGGAAAACCGCAACACAGGATGAGAGAGATAGCCGATACAGGAGATTACGAGTGCTTCTGGGATTGTCTCGATGAGACTTTCCCTGATGGCAATAGAGTATATCTTTTAGACCGAGACCTTTTTCCTGAAATGGATTTTGATAGCGACCCGGTAGAGGTAGAATTGACCATTAAAAAGATTGAGAAATGAACGAACAAATAAGAAAATCAACCGACCGACTGAAAGAGTCAATAGCCGAATTGGAGCGACTTGATTCTTCATATTGGAACAAAAGTTTAGGCACATCGCATCTGAACGCCTATGCCGAACAAGTAGTAAATGACGCTAAGACAGTGGCTGCTCACTTAAAATCATTCGGAAAGAAATGAATCTGAGAATAGCACGAAAAATATATAAGCTGGAGGAAAGATCTAATCATTGTCAATCGTATCAACAGGCTTTGTATTATCATGGACGCGATGAATGTTGCGAAGAATACGGAGACAAGAAATGTCGTAAATGCGGTCTGTTCGTTAAGAAGTTCCTTAACTATTCCGATACGCAAATAGACAAAGCACAGGAAAAGGTCTTTAAGGCAAGCATTAGACATACTAAAAAACTATATAGAAATGGTAACAGAAACAATCTATACTCCATCTGATCTCCACAGCGGAGAATGTGAGTGGTGCGGAAAGCATCCGTTAATTACTTCCCTGCCTATGAGATACCCCAAACGCCGGGCAAACCTGCTCTACAAGCTGCGCCGGAAAGGGATTGAAGATAACACTAAGCAACGTGTTATCTTCATCCCCTACGGCCAACAGCCTCAGAAATATATTCAAGCACTCCGGCTATGCCGTGAGTTTCATTTCAATATCCAGTATATAATTACATGAATATAGGTTTAGTTGATGTTGATGGGCATAACTTCCCCAACTTCGCTCTAATGAAAATATCAGCGTGGCATAAGTCACATGGTGACAATGTCGAAATGGCACTGCCCATGTTCGGAAACTATGCTCGCGTGTATCAATCAAAGATATTCACATTTACACCCGATGTCCTTACATTTGATGGAGTTTGTGACGTGGTTCGTGGAGGTACTGGTTACGATATTCACAGCCGACTGCCTAAAGAGATTGAAATGTCAAATGCTATGGATTATAGCATTTATCCTCAACATCCTTTTTCAATCCAGTTCTTTTCTCGTGGATGCATTCGGCATTGCCCCTTTTGCCTTGTTCACGACAAGGAGGGTATGATTCACCCGGTAGAGCCTGTTCAACTAAACCCCAAAGGAGAATGGATTGAGGTGCTTGATAATAATTTCTTCGCTAACCCCGAATGGAAAACTGCAATAGAGTATTTGCTAAACATCGGGCAGAAAGTTAATCTGCATGGAGTGGATATAAGGATCATGAATGAGGAGCAAGCCTACTGGCTTAATAGATTGCGCCTGCGCCGGAGTATTCATATAGCATGGGATTTACCCACGATAGATTTAACCGAAAAACTCCGTGAGGTAATAAAATACATTAAGCCTTGGAAACTCATGTGCTATGTGTTGATAGGCTTTAATTCCACCATGGAGCAAGACCTTTATAGGATTGAGCGACTTAGAGAATTAGGTATCAAACCTTACGTCATGCCTTATAGAGACTTTGAGAACAAACGTACTCCAACCCAGTATGAAAAAGATCTTGCTCAATATGTGAATAAACCAATGATTTTCAAATCTTGCTCTTTTGCAGACTTCTCTCCGCGCAAAGGATTTAAATGTAAAACTTATCTTAAATGAAAATAAGAGTCTTTGAAGCCTTTGCAGGCTACGGTTCACAATCTATCGCACTTCGGTTGCTTACCGAGGCGTTCCCCGGCTTTCAGTTTCAGACGGTCGGAATATCGGAGATAGACAAGTATGCCATAAAGGCATACAAGACTTTGCACGGTGACACTATCCCCAATCACGGAGACATAACCAAGATTGATTGGACGCAGACCGCTGATTTCGATTTGCTGACATATTCCTTTCCCTGCCAAGACATATCTTCGGCAGGGAAACAGCGCGGTTTCTCAAAAGGCAGTGGCACTCGTTCCTCCTGCCTTTGGGCCTGCGCTGATGCCATTGAGGTTAAGCGTCCTCAGTTTCTCCTCATGGAAAACGTGAAGGCACTAACACAAAATAAATTTGCAGATGATTTCACAAAGTGGCGAGAGTGGCTGATCGCTCGTGGCTACACCAATTATTACGCTATCCTCAACTCAAAGGACTATGGCGTTCCTCAGAATCGTGAGCGCGTCTTTATGGTGTCTTTCCGTGGTGAGCATGAACGGTACTTTTTCCCTGCTCCGTTTGAACTTACACGCCCCCTCAAACTCGATACAGCCAACGTCCATAAGACCATTGACACTATCATTCAGCGTGGATTCTTCCGCAAAGGTCACAACATCCAGGGCGGAGGATATGCCGCCAAGTCTAACGGATGGTGTGCGAAGCACGAAGCGAAGTCTACGAGAACGAGATTCAAGAGACTTATGGATAAACTTTTTAAGGATGATTAAAATGATTAACCCTAAAGACTGCAAATGGTACGTTAATGACGGCTGCTTTGATGACGATCTATGTGCCAAGAGAGTAAAACTTCTAAAGGTTGTGGAAATCAACAGGCATTATAATTGCGGTTGTCTTGGTTGCGGCTGTCCGTATTTTAAACCTAAAACAGATAAGATATGATAATTACTCGAACGGATTTACCGAACCTAAAACTAATTGGAAAAGTTGTTGGCATAACAAGCGGATGCTTTGATTTGCTTCACTTTTACCATTTGCGCTATTTGGAGCGTTGCAAGGCTCTCTGCGACTTTCTCATTGTAGGAGTTGACAGCGATCTTCTTGTATGGCAGAATAAGCATAAGACACCCATTATTCCGGAACATCATAGGATGGCTATGGTTGATGCCTTGAAATGTGTAGATGCTACATTCCGTATGGACGTTGTATCTGATATTGACGATTATGCTATGATTGCGAACGCCGATAAAATGTTCAAGAATTTACCTAAGATTTACGGATCGGAAGTCACTCCTCATGAAGGTGTATCTCTTGTTCTGATACCGGATATAGAAGAAGTCTGCTCAACTACCGAATTAATAGAGAGAATAAGAACCGCACAGTCAATAATGAAAGAACCAGTTAAAACAGATAAACAATGAAAACAAAAGCAAGTAACGCAGCCTGTGCTGCATACGAAGAATGCAATGACAAAGATTGAGAATGATAAAGTCTATGTGCTTTTCTTCAAGGACACATACGTTGACGTGACAGGAGACGAGGAACCGCCCGAAGTCATGGGTGTGTTCACCTCCGTGGAGGAAATAGAGAAGTACATGAGCGGAGATTCGTGGCTTCAACAATATATCCGCGAAGATAACAAGTGGATAAGGAAGAGCATGATGGATTATCCCCATGACGTATACTATTACTATGAGGAGTTTGAACTTAACAAGGCTGAATGATGGCAAAGATTAAGAATGGCATAATCATAAACTGCAAAGTTTATGAAGCGGTAGAAACAACCGATAAAGAAGTTCCTTGTGGACTATGCGATTTGTTGGGAATATGTACTGATGATTGTAAAATGTTCAATAGTACTGAACATGAAGATGTCTATTTCCGTCTCCACCAACCAATGACTGATAAAAACAACAAGAAATGAAGAAAGATAATAGCCAGGAATCACAAGTGTCGATGAAGATGAACACCTACGTTTCCCAACTACCTTGGGTAAAAACAAGCGAGGATGCAATCAGAGAGCGTGCGCATAACTGCATGTTGTCAGAGACCGAAGATCTAAGCTGCGAAGATGATAGAGTACTCGCCGAATTGCGACACAGGTTTGAGCATCTCTACGTCCGAGGAGCGAGGGACTTTCTTAGCCTTCCGATCGCTGAACGTCTGACCGAGGAGGAAGCGAAGAACATTAGAGGAACCTACGCCTATGCGTTGAAACGTGCATTGGAGAATACCGGTAATCGGGAATATCTCTACGGCTACATGGAGGCGTTGCGCAATGTGTTCGGATGTAACTTTTTCGGCAGTCCCGAAGAAGTTGTGAAGTCTATCATTGACGCAAACGTGGACGTGCTAAAAAGAATCAAGGAGAAAGGAGACTGAATCATGAATGAAATAGCAATGTATTTGGGTTATAGCATACTTGGGATTGTCGCGCTTGTCGTGCTGCTCCTGCTGGGTGTCTTGCTTGGCGGCTTGATAGTTAGATTAATTTATAAAATATTTGGCTTATGAAGAAAAAGAAAACAGAGGACGAGGAAGTGTATCACTTGACACCGAAAGCCATATTCTTCAGCTGCCTTGCAGACGCTCATCTGCTTATAGATGATATAAATCCCAATAGGGATGCCGAGACTGCATGGGAGCTTTTTGAAATAAGGATGATGAAGCATGGATATATCAAGGATGAGTAATGAATTAAAGATATAGCAGAGACCCGAATGGCAGAGGGCGAGGCATCTCACAGTGAAACTTAGGAAACTTCGCAAACCTCCCTCCTCAAAGACGGAAGAGGGTGCTTCGCCCGAAGTCATTCAATAAAACTGAGATGAGATATGAGGATATTAATTAGTTCAATTCTATATGATTCTGATTATTTCAGAATAGAGAAAGACGTAAGACAAGTTCGTATTCCAAAACATTTTGTGGAATTGGGATATAATTGGGCACACCATGATTTTGAGACCTATGATGCAGATGAGTTGGAAACGCTCACCGTGGAAGTGTTCATGCTCTTCGTCAAGAAAGGCAAGAGGAAGAGATGCCGCTTTTTCAAGACATTGAATGATTTATTAATTGTGTTGAAAAAGGATTACAGGCTATATGTTCCAGAGTCTGAGATTGAGCAATGTATGCGTATCTCTGCATCCGGATTAAAAAATAATAATGATATGAAAACAGAAAATCACGTCAGCTACGAGCAGGCTGTCAAGTTGAAGGAACTTGGATTCAGCGAGCCGTGCAGAGCCTTCTATTGGACGGCTGATGGTCAGTTCAAGGAAACAGACCAAAAGGTTCATGCCAACAACCCAAATTGCACCACTATGGTAGCAGCTCCGCATGTGTGGGATGTGATGAGGTGGTTAAGGGAAGTTCATGACATACACATTGAACCCGATTTTGTCTATAAAGGTAATTATGATACTTATGTCAAGTCCGGCAAAAGAAATATATACCGCCCGATACCAGCGAGGTTTAAATCTTATGATGATGCTGTTTCCGCTGGCTTAGACGCTGCGTTGGGAATGTTGACAAAAGAGAAAGGGAATGAAACAGAATAAACTATGTGGCAACTGCCGATTGTGGCAGAAGTGGGAGCATGGCGAGTATCACAAGCATGTTTATGGCATCTGTTGTCTGCCGGGTGTGTTCACGCCTTCGGATTTCCCGTGTGATAGACCAAGTGAATTTGTGGGTAATGATTGAGCCTTATCTCCACACATATAGAATCTACGGGCAGCCGAAAATCAAGAAACCGAAGGAACTGAAAGGTCTGAAGCCGAAGTTCAAGGTCAGCCAAGGGGATTGCAAGACTCCGAAGAGAGCCGATGTCTACGTTGTCGGCAATGACGTGTGGGTCTACTTTGCTGACCTTTTCAGCAGATACGCCACGTTTCCCGATGTTGGGGATATGACGCTACCGACTGCCGCGATTGCCGCGAAATATAACTTAGACCGGAAGCGGTTCAAGACTTTCGTCTACGCTGACGGCTGGTGCCGGATCTTTAACCGCAATGAGGGTTATGAGGTATTTCCTAATCTGATTTGGGAGATAAGACGGACGAGATATGTGCCGGAACTGATTTATGATGTCTGCGATGCGTTCATGAGATTGTCCGAGACTGACGGAGGATTCTGTCGATGTGGTATGGATATTCTTGATGAGCGCACCGCGACATAAGAGAGAGTGATAAGCGAAATGGTTTATAAATTTGTAAAAGAAGATAGAGGATATGAATAAATATATTGATGAGGATGAAATCATCCAACTTTCACAGGCAATAGCATATTTCAAGGCTTGTGTTGATAAAGGCAAGTCGGAGGTTGAGAGGTTTTATTTCTCACAGAAGTTATCGGATCTGAGACATGAGTATGAGATAAAACTTGTTTCCTTCAAGAGCATTCAGGAGGAGTGTCGAGAAAGGGAGATTAAGAACCGGAATCTCATGGAAAGAGATAAGGCAATAAAGGAACTTCTGAGTGAAGGAGCATTTACCAAAGAGGCTTACGAAGAGCATCTTGATGCAATTCGTGTCAGAAATGAAGAGGAAAAGAGACATAAGGATCGTGAGCTTCAATCATTGAAAGAGAAATATCAGGAATATCTTGCAAAAACAAAGGCTAAAAATCCGATGGATGAGGAATCATTCCTAAAAAGCAAGGGATTTAGGCGGGAACCGATCAATCTTCCGGAGGTGACGTATGACGAATATGTGGAAGAAATTATTGAACTTTGCATTGACGAAAACAATGAAGTTAAACTTCATGCATTTTAATAGATTGATTTATAAAAATTGACTATCTTTGTAAAAAGTTCATTATATGGGGAAAATAGATAATTATATTGATTTCAGCAAGGGGGCATCCAGCACGATAACGAGTCTTAAAAATAAGGCAGTGGTTGTTCCGTCATGGAAGCGTCTCAGATTAGCGTATGATGCAAGTCAACATGAGGTTTTGACAGACACACAGAACCTTCGTGATAAAATGCGACCAGATAACACGATCGAGAAGTCAACCCGCCTTTCGCTCGGCATGGAGAAACTTCTTGTCAGTAGGATGTCACAGTTCATGTTCACCATCCCACCCAAGAGGATCTATAAGAATACTGAAGGGAATGAGACCCGTCAGCAGATAGTAAAGGCGATCGAGGCAATCTACAAACATGCCCGGATCACAGCGCACAATCTGAAACGTGCGGAGCAATACTTCGCCTGTTGCGAGATATTCACGCTCTGGTATGTCACCAAGGATCCCAACACCATCTATGGATTCGATTGCGACTACAAGCTCAAATGCAAGACCTTCTCGCCCAAAGATGGGACCGCCCTCTATCCTCTGTTTGATGAGCATGATGATATGATTGCCATGTCTATCGAGTATTCGCGGACGGTAGGGACTGAGACTGTCAACTATTTCGAGACCTGGACGGAAGATCGTCACTACAAATGGAAGAACGGACTCGGTGTCGGTGGTTGGGAATTGGCAGAACCTCCCACGGAAATCAAGATCATGAAAATTCCCGGTATATATCTTTCCCGCGAGGAGGCTATATATGAAGATGTGGCGGAAATACGCAAGGAGATAGAATATACATTATCCCGCAATGGCAATATACTTTCCTATAATGCCGCACCAATCCTGAAGGTTATCGGAGAACTCACCGACGATGGCGAGAGGAAGGGTGAAGATCAGAGAGTCTGGAGAATGGAGAAGGGAGGTGACATAGGATATGTGGAATGGAATCAGTCAAACGCAGCCATGTCATATCAGATCAGTCAGCTTGTCGACCTATTCTGGACGCTCTCACAGATGCCTGACATATCATTCGCAAACATGCAGAAGCTCGGCAACATCGGATATGACGCACGAGAGACCCTGCTGACAGATGCACATCTGAAGGTGGGTGACGAAGCCGGGGATTGGTTGGAGGCATTTGACCGCGAGACCAACGTCATAAAGGCTTTCCTTAAAGAGATGCACACCGAATGGCGCGATGAGATTGATAATGTGGAAGTGGAGCACGTCATAACGCCGTTCATCCAGAAGAACGAGAAGGAGGAGATAAGTAAGCGCATGACCGCCAACGGGGGCAAACCAATTGAGAGCCAACGCGAGTCAATTGTGCGTTATGGCATGTCGCTCGATCCCAATAAAACAATGGAGGAAATCCGCAAGGAAGAGAAGGAGAGCGCGGTTGTAGCTATTCCGGACATCTTCGGGAGCGGGCAATAAAGGAGCCTATTGCCATCAAAGACCACGGTTCACCAATAGTCGTGGTCTTTCTTTATGCCTACACGAAAAAAGAGACGGTCCCCACATACGCGGAAACCGTCTCAAAGGATTGGTCGAAGACTCTCAAAGACTGAACTCCAACAGTTCCTGTCCTAAAGAGTGTAGCGCGTTCTTAATCTTAAACTTGACTTACGTTTTTATTGCTTCTCTTTTGTTGATTTGACAAACAATCCCACAAGGGAGACTCCTCCAATGCCAAATAGGAACAAGGCGGCATTCTAATGTCCGGTGAAAACAAATGTAGTGGCAAGACCCATAAGGATAACAGCAAGGGAATATCCCATATATTGACCTCTCTTGATAAGATTGATTTTCTTAAAGGCAATCTCCTTGTTGTCCTTGCGAGTCTCAGTCCTTTCCGTTATCTGGCTATCTTGTTCCTTTTCCGCCATCTGCATTATTCTTTCAGCTCCATTGGGAATGATATCATCATATCCCTTCATGATATTGGGAGGAGGAAGAGGTGCGGATAAAAACTCTGTTTTCACAAAAGCTGAAATGACATGAGAATCCGAAGATTGCTCAAGAGGCGCGGAATACGAAACGGATTCTGGATCCGGATACATATTTCGCGCCTCAGGTGAATTTGAATCGCGTACAGAGGGATTATTTGATTGGTCTTGATTCATAAGCCTTGGTGATATAAGATCCAACCTGTCTCCAATAGTCGGCTATGTTCTGTGCATCGGTCTTATTGTTGGAATCTATCGGTTCAACATCAATTACGGACGGCCAGAATATGCTTGCCATTCCAATAAGGAAGCTGCCTCCCATAATTTTCTTTAATTGAGCTTTCATACTCTCATGAGGTTTTAAATTATTGTGCAAAATTATATAATAAAAACCAAAACTATTATTGAATCCATTCTCAATTTAAGAATTAATATGAATTTTTAACTATTACCGTAATGTCATGTTCTATCCTTCAAAATTCCCTCACAACCCTAATGTGAGGGAATTTTATAGCCCTCCGAGGTCAAAATCGAACGAAACCGAGGGTCTGTTTGAAAAATTTTTCGAAAAAATTCCTAATTTTGTTTGCGCATTGCTAAATTGTTATTAATTTTGCGGTGCCACATTGATTGATAGGCTTAACCTATTTCGCGGAGCAAGCGGTTATTTGCTCAATATAATTGGGCTTTTTTTATGCCCACACATTAGGATATTGGCGGTTGCCTATACGTAAGTTAAGATTTAGCCTTTCGAGGTGAAGTCCATCAACTTTCAGCAGCGTATAGGTGACCCTCTCTTAAAATAGGCGATTGTCTATTGCGTAAAGAACGTGACCCCGTGAAAATGTGGGCTTATCAATCTTGTGGCAGCGCAATATGGCAGTCGCTTTTCCTATGCCTATCACGTTCAAAAAAGCCACAAGATGAACGAATTAGTAATTCAAGGAGGCAATGGTCAAGATGTGACCACCTCACAAATTGTTGCACAAGTATTTGGCAAACGTCATTCAGACGTTCTTCGAGATGTGCGAAATCTCAAATGTAGCGATGATTTCCGTAAACGCAATTTTGCGCTGATGGTGGAAATGAAAGAGTTACCACAAGGAGGAGCGCAAAAATCGGAATTTTACGAAATGACCAAGGACGGGTTCTCATTCCTCGTCATGGGTTACACGGGCGCAAAGGCAGGTCAGTTCAAGGAGCAGTTCATCGCGGAGTTCAACAAACGCGAGATGATGCTGAAAAGCGATGACTACATCCTCATGCGCTCGCAGCAGATTCTTCAGAAGAGAATCGAGTTGGCAGAGCAGAAGGTGAAGCAGCTCGAGGCAGACAACGAGACCAAGCGCCAGCGCATCGAGCAGCAGACGGAGACCATCGAGCAGCAGAACGTCACCATCAAGGAGCAGGCTCCCAAGGTAAACTACTACGACCAGACGCTCCAGTCGGTCAACACACTCACCACAACGCAGGTCGCAAAGGAAATCGGGCTCGACGCATCGAAGCTCAACAGGAAGATGAACGAGGCGGGCGTGATATTCCGTCAGTCGGGGCAGTGGCTCCTTCGCCAGCCGTATTCGTCATGGAACCTCTCGGCTACACGGACGCAGACCTACACGCGGTCTGACGGCACCACCGGGACATCGACCTACACGGTGTGGAACGAGCGCGGCAGACGCTTCATCCATGCACTGCATGAGAGCGGCTACAACGCAAGGGCGGCGGTCAAGATGATAAAGAGTGCGGAATGAGAAGTGGAGCCCGAAAAAACGATGGAAACAATGAAGACGATAGATTCAATAGAGAGCGCGATATTTGAGTCGGCGAGAGAGTGGGTATGCCTCCATGACGCGGACGGCAATCAGGAGAAGGGCAACACCGTGGAGATGATCCTCCGACTGGTGTCGGATTGTGTGGGCGACCTGATGATGCCCGACATGGAGCCGATTGTCAGGGCGGTGTGCCACTACATCACCACTAAGGCGAAGGGAGAGGAGGCCGACAAGGCTGTCGAATCCCTCACAAAGCTGTTGGAGATAAAGTCACGCATCGACGATACACGTCCTTACTTCGAGATACTATCCTTCGGTGTGGAAGACTACCTTGAACAGAAGCTGCTGTTCCAGATAAACGGCAATTGACAGAATTTAAGTCCCGACATTGGGATATGTCAGAGTTATTTGCTAACTTTGCAATGGCGAATGCCACCCGTGAGGATTGCGGTTCGATTCCGTCTCACATTTAGGGGTGTCTGATTATTTCAGAAACCCCTTTATTTTTTTAGTATAATTATCAAACCTTAGGTCTTTATAACCTAATTCTTTTACTTTTCCATATTGGTTGATAAGAACAATATCCCCCAATGGAAGATTGTTGCGTTTCATGTAATTTGTTCGATGTAAATTTCCTAAAATATTTTTATATATTAAACTTATTTATTAATTTTGTGTCATACTTGAAAATATTATTACATGCGGGGGGTGTACCGAGAAATCGGAGCCTCCCGTACCATTTTTTTAATATAGCTTATTAAACATTATGCCGCTTTGTGTGAGGCAAATGATTCTTTTAAATCTTCTGAAAGGCATTCCTTTATTTATCATGCCAATGTAACGTGATATGGCACGTGTAAATTCGGGATCATTATATTCTGTATTTGGTAGAAATATTACTGCTACTTCCACATTATCCTTGGATGAACAGTGTTTTAAGCCTCGAACTATATTGTTGGGGGTTCCTGTTTCACATGAGGCTAATTCAAATAGAGAACCGTCCCAAGAACCTTCAGTGTATCGTTCTCCAATTCCCTTTCCAGATTCTTTCTCTAAAATAACTGAATGGCCTTGTTGGAAACCAATTTCTTGCACCTTGGTTTCATACCAGCCCTTCTCTTTGTCAATGTTATGTTCACTATGCGTAGCTTTCAGGCCTCCATTCTTGGGATTGAACTCCACATCCTTGTAATTCTTATCATTCTTCAGTCTCTCGTATTCTTTTCGGTTCGCTTCTATGCGAGCTATTTCTTGGGGAGATTTTGTATTATCCTCTCTTGTGTCCGTTGATTTATTCAATATCCCATCCACGACCTTCTTGTTATCCTTGATGAAATACGGCAGCGTTCCGCGTCCTTCGGCAGCCGTGATACGGTCTTCATTATCATGTATCCAATCTTTGAATTTGTCCGGTACGTCAATGACCTCATTGACGGATGGCTGCTCCTCTTCACTGTCGGGGTCATAATCCATGAACTCATCCTCGGTCTTCAGTATAGGGATGCAGTAGCACATGCAGTTTGACCCCCAGAAGCATTTGCCGTTTCTGTGGATATACATGATGTGATTCTTTGATAAGGTCAGGTCGTAGACTTTCCCGGAATAATTGACAACATCTTTTTGAAATACCGTAGCGGTGGATGAATGGCATTCCGAGATTTTCCAACAAGAATAATTGCTTCTTATCAAAGTACCATCCTTCTTTTTGCTGACACTTGGAGGTTGAAGCGCGAAGGAGGGTCTGTTCCCGACCTTCAGGATTAATTCGGAAAGATCTGCGGCAAGTTGCTCGGACGTTGTGAAATAGACACGCTCTTCATTCTTACCCCGGAAAAGATGGCCATGATTCCCGATGAAGCATTTAGGGCCTCTTATATATCCATCACACTTCAGGAAGGCATCAAGGAATATGCGTATCTGTCGCGGCGATGCGTTTTTTATCTCCGAGGGGATAAACTTATTCCGGCATGTCCCGAACCGGGCAACATATCGGTTCAATGCCGAGTTGTAGATATTCACATTGTCTTTTGAAAGTTTAGGATTATATTCCATCCTCCGGGCAACATCGATAATCGGGAGTCGTGCAGGCTCACCATCCTTCTGCGAGATGACCACTCCGGTTCCATGCTGAATGCTACCATCGGAAAGATAGTAACCCATGAACTCGCAGAAATCATCAAAATTCACCTCCCTATCCTCCAATTGGAAAGAAGGCACATCGGCAGCATGATAATGAGCACCCCTATAAAATGCTCCGAGAGATTTGCGGAAATTCATTGCTTCGGCATATCTTATCTCATCTGTGTTCTTCCCCAGATACACCATACGATGCTCCGGAGTCACCAAACAATCAAGAGAGCGATTGTGGAACCATATCATCTTCCCATCTCGTTCGTAGCATTGTTGAGTCACGATGTTCACCCATTCCATTTCTTTCGTGGCGGGATTAAGAGACAATATAGCATCATCGGGAAGCACATCTTTAAAGAGCTTCCATCCACGTCCGGTCAATACTTCGCTATCATCTGAATAGCACTGCGGATGCCACCCCTTGAAGTCAAACGACTTCGGATATTTTCCGGCAAGCTCATCGCAGATGTCCTCCACATGGTGTCCGTTCTGTGTTGTCTTCACCTCGAATCCGACAACAAAATCAAACTGCTCCCACCGTTTCTGTTCGGCGGTGCGGTAAGCCATATTAATCTCGGTGCGTGCGAGTCTTTGCGCGTTCCTTGCAGATGAGCGGTAGACACCGGTACCTGGATGATATGCCTTGGCATTATCAGACAATTGCAGGTTGCCGAACTTGTCACGGATCTTGCGGAAACGTTTGTCCGGTTCCTTCAGATATTGCTTTACATCGGCGGCGAGACTCATTGCAGACGTGCCGGGATCAATGGCGGCAGACAGACTCTCCTCCAGCTCTGTCTTATATTGCTCCGTCAGATTCCACACACGCTTGCTTAGATTCATGCCGTTTTCCACACGATTCTGAAAAGCCTTCAGTGCATCCGAGTTTAACCGGAAATAGCGGGTGTACTCCTCACCATTGCGGTCAGTTCCGGTGTATACTTTCAGTACCTTCTGCGCCACAAGATCCTGAACGAGATTGCTCTGTTTCCATTCTTCGGATGTGGAGGACATGATCACACCCATCAGGTTATTCATGAACTCTTTCTGTAATTTCAGAAATGCGGATTTCGTTTCCGGATAATCGTTGAAGGAGAATGGTTTGGCCTGGTCAATATCAAAGAGAGATGCCAACGAGAGAGATTCGCGAAGCATCTTATCATATACACTGTTTATTGCAGATAGGTATTTTTCTATCCGCATTTTAAGCCGTTTGTTATTCCGTTGGAAATTCGGCAATCTTACTTTCCCCATGAACTTTTTGAATTTGGTACGAAATTAACAAAAAGTATTTATATTTTAAATATATTGATGTGTATATATGGATGATTCTTAATAATCAATATAAAATTGACTCAGTGGGATCAATTTCAACCTAATACGATTTCACATTTGCATAATTCCATAAAAATTAGTAATTTTGGAGTGCTTTTAGGAGCTGTTGACTCAGCTCTATCTTTTGGATAGCGTTGCCTGTGAAGGTAGCGCTTTTTTTGTTTAAAAATATTTGAAATTTAAATACTTTTTATTAACTTTGAACTATATTATCTATCTTTAATTCAGAAGGTATAGCAGTGCTAAAAATCAATATCTCAAACAATGGAAAGCATTGGGATAAGAAGGTCAGTATTTTCGGCATCCCGATATACCATCGCCACGACTATACCGCAGAGCCGGAAAGAAAGACCGTAGGGTTCAACTGCCTTCCGTCCGACCTGGTAGAGATAGATGATGATTGTTTTCCTGAAGAAAAGCAACATAAGAATCAAAACAAATAAGGATTTCCAGGCTCCAGGGAGTCTGTTTACTCGGGTGTTGGATTCGGTTATCAGCGAGAAAAATTAAAAATAACAGCGAGAATGAATCAAAAAAATATAGAACCGCATCAATTCAAGAAGGGTCAATCCGGCAACCCGAAAGGTCGTCCTGTGAATAGGGCAGACAGATATGTCGAGAAGAAGTTCGGGAAGAAAAGATTGAGGGAATTGAAGAATGAATGTTCAGCCGCTGAAATAAACTCGGCGGAACAGTATGTATTGCACATGAGCAAGCCGGAGATAGAGTCTGTCAAAGATGACGAGGAAGCCCCCAATTACTTCAGGAGTCTGTGTAATTCAAGCGTGACAGACTTCTCAGTAGGCAGGACAACAACAGTTGACAGGCTTCGCGACCGTCAATACGGAAGCGTGACGCAGGATGTCAACGTTTCCGGAGAGGTGGGCTTCATGAGCATACTACGCGAGAACGGAATCATAGATGAAGAGGGAAACCTCACCGAAGGAGAATAAGGCAATCAATGTATGGCGAAGGGGAGCGGAAATACAAGATGTTCATCACATGGTGGGAATCCTTATCATGTCAATGGAGTACGCAAGGAATATTGGGAGTTGCCTCAATCTCAGCAGCGCACAGTGCAATCCCTGATGAAGACCTATAGCAAGGGGATGAGGGATAATCTTCGCGAGAAAACAGTTATGATGAAATCTGACGGTAAAGAAATTCAAGTTGGATTTAATCGAGAAGGTTGCGACCACCTTGTAAGGGATGCTATGATGAAGTTGAGTGGTAAATATTTTAGTAAGAACTCCCTTTATAATTTTGATAGAATATTGGAGAAAGCGGTAGAATTACCATCATCACATGCGTTATACAAGGAACGGCATGATGGGAAGACCAAATTCTTTAAGTATACTGACAATGAGGGGCGAGGGGTAATTATTAAAGTTGCTTATAATCCCACGGCAGGTGATAAGAAACGTTACTTTCCATACTCACTTGATGATATTTCATAAAAAAAGGCTCGGTCCGCCACTTCCGCATAGCGAGCGGAGGGAAGCCGAGCGAGGGATAGCAACCGCCGGAAGCACTTCTTTTGAAGCATCTGGATCGGAAATACACTATCTAACGAGATAACTCCTTTGATTGCAAAATTAATAAGAAATCCTCAACAATAAAAATAATGTTCAACGAATTATCCAGATACGACGATTATATCCCCGACTGTCTATTCCCGACAGACAATCAGATGGAGATACCGACCTTGCGGCTCGATGTTCAGCCAAGGTTGGTGGAGATACCGGCATATTGCTTCGGGGAGCAAAAACGAACCACCAATATGTATGGTCACGGCATATTGCACTTCTATACCGATGACTACCGCTGGCAATCCGTCTATAAGCACCCTGAGAAGATATTGAAATACAATCCCGGTTCAATCGTTGAACCTAACTATTCGCTTTTCAATGAAACGCCGATGGCTTTCGGCTTGCAGGGTATCTATAAGAAACGGTGGATAGGCAGACAGATGCAGGAGCGCGGTATCGGAGTGTTCGTTGACCTGAATGTTGCCAATAAGTTCTATGCCGCTAATCTTTTCGGTGTCCCTAAAGGCTACGGAGCGTTCTGCACTCGTGGATATTCCGACCGCATTCCGGCTTTGGAATATGAATATATGATTGCTCAGAGGGTGGCTGATGGCAATAGGATGACCTTCGTGGTTTATGGAGGTGGCGAGGATGTAAAGGCTTGGTGTCGCGACCACGGCTGCGTCTACATCACGCCAATCGTATCAATCAAGAGCAAGCTCAAAGCAATAGAGAGGATGAAGGAGAATGTCGCATCGTTCGACAATGCGTCACTTATCGAGTCTTTACCTGTAAAACAATTCCCGACCGCGAAGGAACTTTATGCGAAACAAGTAATAGATTTTAACAACCAATAAAATATTGGATGATACATGGTCATGTTCGATTCGCTCAAAGATGAAAAATTATTCATAGCATATCACCGGCTCATAACCCTTTGGAAAGAGGACTGGAACCGCTTTGTCAGGGATGCTCTTGGCGCAACTCTCGACCGCGAGCAACAGCAGATAATATCCTCTGTCCAATTCAACCCACGTACCTCCGTGGCTTCCGGCACATCACGGGGAAAGGACTTCGTGGCGGCATGTGCGGCACTCAGTTTCCTTTATCTTACCCCGCGATGGAACACGAGGGGTGAGCTTGTGCAGAATACCAAGATAGCACTCACAGCACCGACAGACAGACAGGTCAAGATAATCATGATGCCGGAGATCTCCCGGCTATGGAACCGGGCGAAGACACGCGTCCCCGGATGGATGGGGCGGCTTAATTCCTTCAGCATCCGGTTTGACAATGACGAATGGTTCCTTGCCGGATTCAAAGCTGATGAAAATAACCATGAGGCGTGGTCGGGATTCCATGCCGTCAACACCATGTTTGTCGTCACCGAGGCTTCCGGTATGTCAGAGAACATCTTCTCGGCGATAGAGGGCAACCTTCAGAATAACTCCCGGATCCTGATAGTCTTCAATCCCAACACCACTACCGGATATGCAGCCAAGAGCCAGAAGGAAAGTCGATGGGCGAAGTTCAAGCTCAATTCGCTTAATGCGGAGAATGTTATCCGCAAGAAGGTGATTTACCCCGGACAGGTGGACTACGAATGGGTGAAGGATAAGGTTGACCTTTGGTGTTCGCCGATTCAGAAATCAGACTTCAATGAAGGTGAGGGGGATTTTGAATGGGAAGGGAGATATTACCGACCTAATGACCTTTTCCGCATCAAGGTGCTCGGCATGTTCCCGAAGGTCTCCAGCGATGTTCTGATTCCTTACGAGTGGATAGAACTTGCCAACAGACGATGGGAGGAATACCGCCGTGAGGGATTCAAGACCGCGAAATCATGTCGCCTTGGAATTGATGTGGCGGGTATGGGTAGAGATAGTAGCGTTCTCATCCCGCGCTTCGGCAGTTATGTCCCGGAGATCATCAGTCACCACTCGGCAGGTCAGGCAGACCACATGAAGGTGGCGGGTATGGCTGTGCAATATCTCCGCTATAAGGGATGCAAAGCGTTTGTAGATACCATCGGCGAGGGTGCCGGAGTCTGGGCGCGATTGAGAGAACAGGGATGGAAGAATGCATTCTCATGTAAATTCTCCGCCGGAGCGAGAGAACTTCACGATGTAACCGGACAATACACATTTGCCAATATGAAGGCATATCTCTATTGGGCGGTTCGTGATTGGCTCGATCCCAAAAATAATAACCTTCCGGCATTTCCACCGGATGACCGATTCATGGAGGAGGCTACCGAAATCAAATATTTCTTCCAAAGTAACGGTGCGATAGCGATGGAGAAGAAGGAGGAGACAGCCAAGAGACTGAGGAGATCACCGGACACCTTCGATGCCCTTGCAAACACATTCTATCCATACAATCTTAGCATTTTGTCAGATGAAGCATTGCTAAATGCAGGACTATAATTTTTTTATTTAAAATATATTTGAATTTTAAATACTTTTTAATATCTTTGCAAAACGAAATCTAAAAGTTCGGGACAATCACAAATTGTCTCATGTACAGAATATTCTTACTACTACTACTTATTTCATTATAATGAACAAGAGACAACGTAAAGTTTTACAGATGTTGAAACCGAAAGTGAAGGCGCTCGGGTTCAACGAAAAGGAGCTGAAGAGTGTCGCTGCCAAGATTGCCGACAATCTGACCTCCGAAGAAGATGCCTCAGATGAGGATGTCAACGCAGAGATTGAAACATCCATTGAAGCGGTGCTCCCATACCTTGTTCTCGGTCAGTCATACGCCAACCGCGTGATCAACGACTCCAAAAAGAACGTGAACGAGGAAGATGATGACGACGATGAGGAGGATGATGAGGAAGAAGTCATCGTGAAATCAAAGTCCAAGTCAAAAAAATCCAAAGCAAAAGACAGCAAATTTGATGAACTCACGGAGCTTATCAAAACCCTTACGGAGAGTAACAAGGCTCTTGCCTCGGACATTGCCTCCATCAAGGGAGAGAAAGTGACGAATACCCGTCGTGAAAAGCTGGAGACTCTTCTGAAGGGAACAGGCTCATTCGGCAAGGGGATTCTCCGCAGCTTCGACAAGCTCTCATTTAAGGATGAGGACGAGTTCAATGATTTCCTGACGGAAGCGGAGGAGGATTTGAAAACCTTCAACCAGGAACGTGCCAACGCCGGACTGGAGCTTCTCGGAGCACCGGGTACCGGAGGAAGTACGAAAGGAAAGAAGGATGAACCCAAAGTTTTATCAGAGGATGAGATCAAGGCAATAGCCGCCATGTGATCACCTTGCAAATTCAAGCAATTAAATGGGAGCAATCGCAGATTTAACAGAGAAGGGCGCAGTCTATTCCGACGGCATGGATTCCATCGTGATACGTCGCTGCGGTGCATGCCTTATCGGCGGATGCACACTCGACATGACCGGATTCCCGGACGATACCGTTCGTGCCGGACATTTCGTGATTCATGAGACAATCACCGACACCTACAAGCCTCTTGGCGTTAAGGATGGTGCATACGTCGCAATTCCAGAAGGTCACACCTATGAGGGTGTTGTGCTTGCATCAAAGTCAGCGAAGCAGCCGTTTGTGTCAGTGATGTATGAGGGAGAGGTCAATGATCTTGCATCGCCATACCCCGTGACCGACACTATCAAAGAGGCGCTAAAGACAACCCTTCCGGGTCTTTATTTCAAACACGACTAAAAATCAAAACAGATTATGGCACAGCCTTCAATTTTTCAAAAATTCATCGAGCAGTTCATGCCGGTTCTCGGACTTTATATCACCGAGAAAGTCAACGGCAAGAGTGAACGCGAGAGGACATATCTTTTCAAACAACGTCTGACCCCGGTTTACTCTCCCGATCAGAAATGGGAGGGAACCTCGGCAAACACACGCTACGTTGCCGCAGACTATGTGGCACTCGACTCGCCGCTTCCCCTCAAACGTCGCAGTCAGATCTCCTCATCCAACGGCAAGCTGCCGAAGATCGGCATGAGAAAGGTGCTCAACGAGACTGACATTAATAGCATCAACATCATGGAGGGACAACTCTCCCAGATAAAGGATCCGGAAAGCTCGGCATACGTCCAGAAGAAGCGTCAGATTATCAAGAAACTCGCCGACGACCCGACCGCCTGCGCCATCGGTCTCGATGAGCTTAATGAGTTCGCATACCAGTATGGTATCTCCAACGGCATCGTTCTCGTCAAAGGTGATCCGAACGATGGTAATACTGGAATTGGTATGCGCGTAGATTATGGCTACAAGGATTCCAACATCTTCCGCACGGAGACCCCAGAGGATTGCACTGGTGATGATTTTCAGCGCATCGTTGACAAGGCTAACGCCGATGGCAATTCTATAGCCGTTGCGATGATCTCCAAGTGGAGACTTGACCGCATACGCCGCACACGTTGGGCGCGTGAGCTTGCCGCCGATTACAAGGAGCAGACCTACACCGACACTACAAAACTCCCCGTCCCCTCTGTCAAGACCTTCTCCGAAGCCTTTGAGAACGAGTATGGATTTGGCTTCATCGTGGTCAATCGCACCATTCTTCAGGAGAAGAATGGCAAGGACATTCCTGTTAAGCCGTTCAACCAAGATCGCGTTGTTTTCCTTCCAAATGCTGATAAGGATGGTTCGCTCGTTTACGGTACTCTTGCCGAAATGACCCATCCGGCGAAGCATGTGGAGTATTCCACCGTTGACGAGTACAAGCTCATTTCTCGCCTGTGTGTCACGGAGCCTTCACTTACCGAAGTAACGAAGGGACAGGCTCTTGTCCTTCCGGTGATAGAGGATGTAGACGCAATCTATGTTCTTGACTTCTCTAAGGCTGTGGAGCTTGACCCCTCCGATGCGACCGATGAGGGAGCGGTAGATACCAACATCACCATCTCCGGCACACAGTATCAGAAGGCAGCTGTGATCAAAGCTCTCAATGACATGGGAGCAAACGTGAAGGCATCAGCTAAGGATGCTGCGGTCATTAAGGCTATTAATGCCCTCAGCGACGAGGATACCGCCAAACTGATGGAGGCTATCAAGGACTCAAAAGCATCCGTGTGATAATCATATAAAGGCTCTAAATAGTTATTGTTGTTTTTTTGAGAATTATGAAGACAATCAGTCAAGCATTGAAAGATGAGATCCATTATCCGTTGGGCGATGGATTCATCGAGAACAAACTTTTATCGCGAGGTCTCAACGGGGAAGAGATTATCACAGCCGAAATAATGGCAGAAAAGTCGTTCAAAGGTGCTGTGGCTGATTGTCTCATATCTCTTATTGAAGCACCTAACTTCTCGGAATCCGACATATCGGTTTCACTCAGCAGCGCAGACAAAGAACATATCCTCAAACGAGCCAACCGCCTCTATGCCGCCATCGGGGAGGAAGAGAAGGTCATTTCTGACCAACCGAAGGTGCGCATAGGGTTCCCGAATACCCGCTATGTCCGTCATTAATTTAAAGCCACACTATCTCCGGTGGCTGACCATTTCCGGAGGCTATGAAGATGATAATGGTGACTGGCATCCGGGAGAGGAAGAGTGGAGCGAACCGATGGGGTGTCACGCAGTCCCGGCAGGACAAGCCAACATCATCACGTACGCCGACGGAACGACCGCCACCTATTCATTCACCATCGGAAGACTCCGCCCCGATTGCCGTGAATTTATGGTAGGGGAGAGGATTCTTCTGAATATCGATGACAAAGAGAGGGAGTTTCATGTCAAGGGATTCCACCGTTGGCAATTGCAATCAAAGATATGGGTGTAGAATGCACAAATCCGCAAGGGTTTCTTGACAACCTTTTTGCGAGGATGCAGGAAATCATCAGAGAGGAGTTCATAAGAGCCTTTTCCTATCTTGGGGAGCAATGTATCAGAAAGGTCAGAGATAGACCTGGAGATGCAAGCTGGTTTGATCAGACGGGTAATCTTAGAAGTTCAATCGGCTACGGAGTGTTTGAGGATGGTCGCAAGACTATTCAATCAGCGTTTGAATCGGTCCTGAAAGGGGCGCAAGGTTCAGCCATCGGCAGAAAGGAGCTTGATAAATTGGCGGGCATGTATTCCGACACCTTCGCACTTGTAGTGATTGCCGGAATGGAGTATGCCGATTATGTTGAGGCTATGAACAACAAGGATGTTCTTGCAACCACCGAGATATGGGCGCGACGCGAAATGAGCAGATATGTAATCATGGCGATTACGAGAGCAGAAAGACGAATCAATAAACTCATTATTTGACACATGGTGAACGAATTTGACATATTGGGTGATGTCTACCACTATCTGAAAGACTCCGAGCTTGCCAAAGTCGTCACAGGTCAGGTAAGCAAGACCGGACGAAAGACAGATAAGGAAGACATTTGTATATCGGTTCTTTCGGATGTTCCTATTTCGCAATTGCAGGAAGCCTTTGTTAATGTCAACATCTATGTCGCAGACCTCCCGGATGGCAAAGGTGCATACATTGAAGACACAATAAGACTAAAGAAGATTTGTGCGCTTGCACTGCAAACCCTAAAGGTTGGCAGTGGGGAAGGTTTTAGAATCTCCCTATCAACGCAGAAGACTTTCAAGGTGGAAGGTGCAAACGAACATTTCATCAATAATAAGATTTTATATCAATTTTGTAACGATTAAAGAATCAAGACTATGATACAACTGATGTGGGGCGAGGCGTTGGCTGCCATTGCTAAGAAAAAGGCTGACGGTTCTTACGATGCCTTCCAGAAACTCCCCAAGTGTGTGGAAAATGCACTCCAGCTCAATACCACAAAGGGTGAGAAGAAAGAAGCCAAGGTGGAAGGTGGAGGAATTGAAGCTATAAAATATAATGCAAATGCTTACTCCCTTGCAATGTCTTTCCGCCGGGGACTTGTTGACGGCAAGATGCGCACTTTCCCATTCGATGCCGATGAGGTTGACGGTGTGGTTGATGGCGTTTACTATCTTCGCGTCCAGCCGGAAGATAAGGCTTCAGGAGGTCTTTCAGTTAAGGAGGTGGTAATATCCACAGAAGACACCTACACAACAGCTGAAGGTGCCATCAAGGTTGTGACATTCGACTTCATCAAGCCGGAAGGGGAAGATGAGAATGGCAAGAAGATTCCGACAATCAATTGGGATCCTATACCCGACCTTACTGCCGCCGTTCCTACACCCGCTACCTGATAAAAGATGCTCACTAAGGAAAATCTGAACGAGACTCTCGCGGATGCGGTCATGGATCGACCGCGGGAGTTTCGCATAGATGACCGGAGATTCCTACTCTGGTCTCCGACCTTGGGAATGTCGCTCATGCTCTCACGGCACTTGTCAGGACTTGAAATCAACAGGGCTCTGATGGCGAAAGACCCGACAATGGAGATTCTGAGGCTCGCGACCACCAATAAGGAGAAGTGCTGCCACATCCTTGCAATCCACACCTTCCGGAGGTGTCGGCATCTGACAAACTCAGAACTAATCAAGCAGAGAGCCGGGTTTTTCAGAGACCATCTGGAGACCAAGGAACTCGCCCAGCTTCTTCACATGATTTTCATGGAGCCGGATGCCGATAGCCTGATCACTCTTTCCGGACTCCGGGAGCAGCAGGAGAAACAGGCGCAGATTGCCAAGGTCAAGAGGGAAAAGAACCGGACAATGACCTTCGGAGGACTTACGATGTATGGTGCTCTTATCGCTCCGGCAATGTCGGCTCTCAACATGACAATGCATCAGGTCGTGTGGGAGATAAGCCTTACAAACCTAAAGATGCTTCTTGCTGATACCGTCTCCACCGTCTATTTGTCGGAAGAAGAGGTAAAAGCAATCAATGCCGAAGCATCAAAAGAAAAATATGGAATGACTCCCGAAGATATTGCCAAGCTGAAGGCGATGGATTGGGATTAACAAACTAATGAATTAACCATGTCGCTGAATTTCACAATAACGGCAGATAACCGCAATTTCCTTAACTCTCTGGTCGAAAGTCAGAGGGCGATGGACTCTACTGTAAGAAATATAGAGAGCAGCGGCATGAATATAGAATCGTTCTTTACACGTATCGGTAGAGCAGCGGCATTATTGGGTACATCCATGTCGCTTGGTGAGTTTACGCAGCAGATATTTCAGACCCGCTCGGAAATCCAATCTCTTGAAACCTCATTCAATAACTTGTTGGGAAGTGAGAGCAAAGCAAAGGCTATGTTTTCCCAAATAAGGGAGTATGCAGTTCACACACCGATGATGCTCAATGATCTTGCATCCTCGGCTCAAATGATGCTTTCATTCAATATCCCAGAAGGTGATGTTATGACATACCTGAAGGCAATTGGTGATATCTCTATGGGTGATGCTCAGAAATTTCAATCACTTTCACTCGCCTTCTCACAAGCATCATCCACCGGAAAACTTATGGGTCAGGATCTCATGCAGATGATCAATGCAGGATTCAACCCACTCGCCACAATGTCAGAGAGGACAGGAAAATCTATTTCCGAGCTGAAAGATGAGATGTCCGCCGGAACCATATCCGCTAAGATGATGCAACAAGCCTTCATTGATGCAACATCAGAGGGTGGCAAGTATTATGGGATGCTTGAGTCACAAAGTCAGACCCTCGGTGGTGCGATGTCAAACCTTCAAGGTGCAATGGACGATATGTTTAACTCCATTGGTGAAGAGATGGAGGGCATATTCAGTACAAGTCTAAATGTTGCCACATCTGTTGTTCAGCATTGGGATGATGCGTTTGGTGCAATAGCTGTAATTGCTGGCTCATTTGGTATTCAAAAGGCGGTCGAGATGGGTGGTATGGCTTATGCAAGAAGCGTGACCTCCTATGGCTATGATGTGGAACTTCAGCAACTCCGTGCGCTCCTTCCGGCAAAACAGGAGGAGGAGCAGACATCACTCCAGCAGGCAGTCGCAAGTGGAAGATTAACGGAAGCTAAGGCAGCCGAGATAGCAGCTACCCGTGAGCAAGTCAACGCTCAATTGGAGGAATTGACAGCTAAGGAAGCAGCCGCAAAGGCAGAAGAAGCCACCGCATTACAGAAGGCTCAGAACGCTGCGCAAGAGCTTGCAGATGCAGATGAGATGGTCAATAGCTATGCCGAAAAATTGGAAGCTCTTACTCAATTGGGGGATGCCGAGCAAATAGAGGCTGCATACACAGAATTGGAGACAGCCGAAGCATTACGCAACGAGATGGCTAACATTGCCAACACTGCAAGCGAAGAGGCACGCACCGCAGCCACTAATGCAGCCGCAGCAGCAGAGGCGAGACAAACTCTCGCCACGCAGATCGACACGGCACAGACAGCTGGAAATACAGCAGCAACCGGGATTCTAACTATCGCAAAGGAGAAACTTGCCGTTGCCGTTGCCAAAGTCAATGCAGTCATAAAAGCAAATCAATTCATGATTGTCACTGCGGCGGTCATTGGATTGGGAACAGCCATATACAAGCTTTGTACGGCAGTGACAGAGGAGGAGCGTATGCTTGCCGATGCGAAAAGAGCTTCAGAAGAATTGTCGGCATCATACGATATGGAGATGGTGAAACTTTCGGAGTTGAGTAAAAAATTGGCCGAAACGAAAAAAGGCTCTGAAGAGTGGAAAAGCGTGAAGGATGCTATTGTTGCGAAATACGGGAAGTATAATAGCAATCTCGATGAGGAGATTTCCAAAACCGGCGCACTCGCTTCTTCTTATGATACGTTGGCTGAAAGCATAAGGAAAACCATGCTTGCCAGAGCAATGGATGAATACGATAAGAATAATGAAATTGATTTCACCGGCACACAGCAGAAGATAAGCCAAGGTCTTGAAGGCTCATTCACCAAATGGGAGGATACCGGCCGTAAGGATGAGTATATGCGCCCTATTTATGAAAAGAAACAGGTCTTCCTCACTGAGAAATCAAAACAAGAGATACGCAAGGCGATAACTTCATATATGGCTGGCGCTGACATTTCTCTCACCAAACAGCTCAAAGAGTATATAGCCCAGATTGGGGTGAATGGTCTCACAGGAAACAATGCCCTCAAGGAACTTGAAGCAGAGAGGCGCAAGGCTCTTGCAAAGAAAGAAGGGGGTAAACAGATAGCCAAAGACTTTGGTGCCTCGGAAAAAGAAGCTGAACTGCTATGGCTGACAAGAGGTGCGACATCCAACGACATCAAAGAAGACGAGACTCCTAAAGACAGCCGTAAGTATTGGGAGGAGGAAGTTAAAAAACGCAAGAATGCCTATGAAAGTATTCTGAAGACCGATAAGGAGGGTTCGGCACAAGCCAAAAAAGCCTATGAAGAGGCTGTCGCGGAACTTAACAAATACAACACCATAGAGAAGACTTCACGCTCCGGTCAAACCGCCGACCAGATAGCATCCAAGGAAAAGGAGGCTAATCAGAAACTCATTGACCTGATGAAACAGCAGACCGATGAGCGTCTGAAAGCTCAGAAGGAGCATGAGATGCAGCTATGGCAGAACCGTATCGACCTCATGAGCGAGGGGGAAGCCAAGACCATCGCCCAGATGAGGCTCGACCAGCAGAAGGAACGGGATACCATTCAGGAAGAATTAAAGAATGCTAAGGATGCTGAGATTGCACGTCAGAAGGCTCTCTTCGATGCCCAAGAGGATGTCAAGGCTGCTGGAAACAAGAAATACGCCAAAAAGGTCTTCAATCCAACAACGGATGTAGACCAGAGCGAGATAAAGGTAATTAAAGATCGTTATAAGGAGCTTAATGACCAATTACTCCGGAGTCAGAAGAAAGCCGAGCAGGAAAGGCTTGATGCTGCCAAGGAGTCAATGAACGCATATCTGAAAGAGTTCGGAAATTATCAGCAAAAACGGAAGGCTCTTAATGACGAATACGACAAGAAAATCAGTGCTGCTCAGAATCAAGGAGAGCGGATGCAGCTTATCGGACAGAAAGATAAGGCTCTTGCCGATCTTGACTATTCAGAATGGGTGGAGAGTGGCGACATCGCGCTTGCATTTGGCAACATTGAGAATCTTTCAAAAGACACTATCAACAAACTTATCTCCGATATGGAGAGGTATCGCGATAGGGTCTTGGCAACTTTTGATCCTCAGAAAATCAAGGATTATGAGGAAGCTCTGACTGCATTGAGAGATGTTCAAGCCGATGATTCATTCTTCGATACAACCAACGAAATCACGGAGAGCCTTAAAAATAGGCTATCTCTGCAAAGACAGCTTGCAGATGAGGAGGCAAGGCAATCGCAACTCATCGCTCAGAAAGATACTCTTGAACAAGAATTGAAATCTTTGACAGAGCAGATATTTGCAACAACACAGGCACCGGGGATTGCTGCCGTTGACCCACTTGGTGAAAAGCAACAACCTCCAATAGTTGACGAAAAGGATGTCAGGAGAGCCGACCAATTGCGTGTGCAACTTGCTAACGTCAGCAAAACGATTGATCAGTCTGCGAAAAATTCGGACAGATTGGAGTCAAGTCTTCGTAAGACAGGGAAGGTGAAATTCTCAGATATGAGAAAATTCGCCAAACAACTCTCATCTGTTGGCAATGCTGCATCTTCGCTGGCTTCAATATTCTCAGATGATCTCGCCGATTCTATCAACTCTGGCGTGAATGCCTTCGGCAATATGATTGATGCCGTTGATACAGTTGCAAGCAACATAGATGCTCTTGCTAAGGGTGCCAAGGATGCGGTCAAGGACACGGTGGATACTTCAAAAGATATTGTTGATGGTGCAAGTTCGGGCATGAAGGCTACGGCTGCAACAACAGCCACAAGTCTTTCTACCATGGAAAAGGCATCTGCAATTCTCGCCATAATCGGTGCTGCAATCCAGCTTGCTACGATGGTTGCATCGCTTTTTAACAACGACAAGAGCCACCAGAAGAATATTGAGAGGCTTCAAGACCAGATTGATGCTCTTGAAAAGTCTTACAAAAGGCTTGGCAAGGCTGCGGACAATGCCTTCTCCGTTGATGCAAGTAATCTTATCAGTCAACAAAATCAACTTCTTCTCCAACAAAAAGTGCTTATAAAACAACAGATGGCTGAAGAGGAGGCTAAGAAGAAGACAGACAAGGACAAAATCAAGGACTACCAAGACAGACTTGATGAGATTGACGAGACTCTTGAAGACAACAAAAAGAAGGCTAAGGAAGCAATCATCGGCACGGACATAAAATCCGCTATCAATGACTTTGCAGAGGCTTATGCTGGTGCTTGGGAGGACGGCACCGATGCTGCTCAGAAGTCAATGGCAGCAGTCAAGGGAATCATCACCTCCGCTCTCAACGAAATGCTCAAAAGCAAGGTTCAGCCGTTCGCGCAGACCTTCTACGATAAACTCGCGGAGGCGATGGAAAAAGGCTATTTGACGGATTCTGATTTAGTGGCTCTTGACGCAATTAAGGCTCAGATGGATGGTATCGCCGAAGGACAGCGCAAGCAGTACGAAGAGATTCTTCAACGCTATAAGGATCTTGACGAATTGCGTGAGGAACTGACCGACATATCATTTGATTCAGTTCGTGACAATTTCAAGAGCAAGCTCATGGATATGGAGTCTGATGCTGCATCATTCAAGGAGGATTTCAGCGAGATGCTCCGCTCTGCCATCACTGAGAGCCTGATGGATACGAAGTATGACGCGATGCTCAAAGAGTGGTATCAGGACTTTGCAGATGCTATGCACGATCAATCGCTGACTGATGAGAAACGTGACTCGCTCCGTCAGCAATATGAGGATATTATCAACCAAGGTTTAGCCGACCGGAATGCGATAAATGACCTTATCGGCGGAGGTTCATATTCTCAGACCGCTTCCACAGGAGGATGGGAGTCGATGGGTCAGGACACAGCCGAGGAGTTGAATGGACGCTTTACTGCATTGACCGAGTTGGAGGTCATTAACAACGATCTCAACAGAGAGCAAAACGCCATAGCCTTGCAGATACTATCAGCAATCCAAGGGTTGAGCCTCTATTCTTCCGATAACGGTGACGATTCAACATTGCTGGCAATAAAGGATATGATGTTTCTTTCCACAGGCTACTTAGAGGATATAGCGAGATATACCAAGATGCTTATATCCATAGCCGGAGGGATTGACAAACTTAAAGATATAATGGAGAAACGACTATGACAAAGGAGATAGAAAAGATAATGAATGACGCAATTAGCCTTAACGCATGCCGTAAGGCTTTGGAGATTGACAGCATGGAGAAAGCCATTTTTATCCTTCTGTCTCCGCAGGGTCGTGAGTTCGCACTCCGTACAGGATTTCCGGATGTTAAGACCTTCCGCGACAATATTGAGGAGGTCAGCAAAGTTGATGGAGTCTTTGTCGATCAATCCGGCAATATCCTCAATCATGACTGCGTGGCGGTCGGCGAATCCCATGTCGAAGTCTGGGCAGAAGGAGCAAAAAAGCTGATTCATGTCATGGCGATGCACGGCGCAAAAGTGACGCTATACGCAAATGATTATGCCGTATGCACAATCACGGAAGTGAATGGTGGCACGGTGGAGATTATTAACGATGGCACAGCCGTCATAAACATAGAGAGGTAATGAACAGAGAAGTGAATCTTATCATCAACGGCAAGGATGCCCGTAAGCAGTGGGGTGTGGTGACTACATCAAACACACTCTCCGCACTTCTTGCACCTCCATCTATGAAGAGCAGGGCAACATTCGACTCGCGCCTTGAAGATGGAATCCGCATAGACACATCCTCGCCGAAGGTGGCACAGCGCGACATAAGCATTGAGATTCAGATGACCGCGCAATCTCCTGAAGATTTTTATGCACGCCACGCCGCCTTCTGCGAGGAACTTCAAAAGGAGGAATTTGAGCTATACACCACCGACCGCCCGGATGTCGTGTACCGGTTCGTCTATAACTCATGTCCTCAATTCACACAGTTCTGCCGGGGAATAGCAACCCTTGCACTGAAAGTCACAGAACCCAATCCCAAAAACAGGCAACCGGATGAATCAGAAAGTTAACATATTATCTCCCACCGGAGTGAAGATTCTGGAGCATACGCTTTCGGAAAATGACGTGCGCAAGTTCACACTCATGACCGAGGATTATATTCAGCTATCTTTTCATTCCCAACAGGCTCTTGCCTTCCCGGTCGGTTGCTCTGTCGGCGATTTTATCACAACCGAGGAACAGGTCGGCACATGGAATGCTGCCACCGGAGTATGGGATTATCAGATAAAATTTGATAACTATTATTGGTCTTGGAAAAACAAGATCCTCCGCTACATTATTCGTGACGTTGACTCAGCAAAGGAAACATCCTTCACTCTTACCGCCACAATTGATATTCACGCTGCGATCATCAAGAACTGTCTTGATTTTCTTGGTTTGGAATACGGAGGTTCGCCTTTCCGTGTAGACAAGACTACATCCCTTTCATTGGAGGCTAAGCTCGTCAGATATGAGAATCTGTCCGTCCTTGGAGGTATTCAGGCAATTGCTGAAGCCTTTGAGTGTGAATGGTGGGTAAAAGATAACGCTATCTATTTCGGCAAATGTGAGAATAAAAAGGAAAATCCATTAGTCTTTGAGGCTGGTGTCAATGTATTATCCATTTCATTCTCGCAGGCAAAAACAACCGCACCAAACAGAATCTACGTCTACGGATCATCTCGAAACCTGCCATCCAACTACCGCAAGGTGGACGGTAACGACACAATAGGCGGCGTGGTGGTCAAAAGACTCATGTTACCGGAAGGCACACCATATTTGCAGACCTCCGAGAATATCCCGGAGGCTCAGATTGTGGAGCAGGTTGTCGTGCTTGATGATGTCTATCCGAAGACCGACCTGACCATCTCCGAAGAGCCGGAGACCTACACCTCGAAAGCGGAGAATAGCGAGGGAGAGAATGTGTCGCAAATATTCTACCGTATCAAGTATGGGAATGATTTCCCTTTCCTTTCGTCTTATATTCTCCCTAATGAGGAGTTGCATATAATCTTCCAATCCGGTCTTCTCAACGGTATGGATTTCGGTATCAAGTTCAACCCCAAAGGTCTGAATGAGAAAAACACCGATGGCAGCATCAATTCCGATGCCCAGATGTTTGAGATTGTTGCCAATGAGGATTATGGCAGAATCCTTCCGGACGATATTCTTAAACCTAAACAAGGAGATAAGTTTATCATCACCGGATGGGACTCAACAAAGATGGCAGATCTCGGACTTATTGCTACTGCCGAGCAACAGCTTCTCGAAGAGGGACAGAAAGCTCTTGTCGAATATGCTAAGGATCTTTCTTCATGTACCTGCCCGATGGCGTGGGATTTCATGAAGAATCTTCTCAGTAATGAAGATCAGCCAATACCGGGAGATGAGGTTATGATCATTGATACGGTGCATTTCGGCACAGGAGGGCGCAAAAGTCGTATCCTCGGCTACGAATACCGTCTTGACATACCCTACGCCAATTGGACGTATAACTGCGGCGAGAATATCTCCGTGTCGCGTCTCAAATCAATTGAGAATAAGATTGAAGGGTTAACGAAGACCGGAACAAAGGTGCAGATGCAGAATAGTCTCGACTTCCTTTCAAAACGCTATTCTGACCGCACCGCATACCTGCTGACTTCTGATGAAGGATTTCAGGTGGGGGATTTTTTTGCAGCCGTTTCCGGTGCAATGCTTGGTAAAGAGAAAGAGACGGGACAGACATATCTTGAAGTGGACAAGATATATGCACGTGTGAGGGCGTATTTTGAGGAACTGACCGTTGTTGAGGCAAATACACTTGCTGGAAAGCAATACATCACACCGGGAGGGAGTGTCAAATGTTCTTTTGTAAGAGAGGTGCGGAATGAGGATGGTGTCCTTGTCGGCTGGCGATGTTATTTTATATCAGATCAGGATGGGGAAAAGACCGAGACAAAGATAAATGTCGGAGATCAGGCTATCTCTGAAATGTTCAATGCAAAAGAAGGTGTCGCAAACAAGGTGTCTAATCATCGTTGGTGGCGTCTTGTGACGGCAGTGTCTCAGGATGGACATGAGGAGTCAGGCAACAGATATGGATATATCGAGGTGTCAGCATTTGATTGTGAAGAGGGATCTGATGTTCCAGTGGCAGGTGATGTCATCGCCCAGTTCGGCAACCGCACAGACCATGACCGTCAGGCAGCCATGATATTCTCTACCGTTGATTCAGATGCCCCATCAATAAAACTTCTCTCTGGTATTGATTCGTATTCCATTGCGGGGAAAGATGTCATTTCGTATGGATATGATCCGGTGAAGGGGAATGCCTATTTCAACTGCTATGGAGATATGTATGTCGGAGACCCCGACGGCTCCACATTCATCAGATACAATCGTGCATCAAGATCAATGGATGCAAGATTACGTCTTTCCATAGCATCCACCATTGACGACAAGCTGATAGCCGATTACGTCAAGGATGAGGCAGACAAGGCAAACGCTGCGCTGAAAGATAAGGTGAACGAGCTTCAGAATCAGATAGACGGCGTTATCGAGACATGGAATGAGGACACAGACCCAACCAAGACGAACTATCCCGCATCCGATTGGAACACCGATGAGGAACGGATGAAACATGCGGGTGACGTGTACTTCAACATAGGTGCGTATGACCCCGTGAACAACCCAAATGCGGGTCATGCGTGGCGTTGGTACTACAAATCCCCGACCGACTACGGGTGGATTGAGATAGCGGATTCCGATGCCGTGCGTGCGTTGGAATTGGCTCACATGTCCGTGATGGACACAGATGTCCTCTTCATTCAGACCGACTCGCAGACAAATACACCTACACTTCCTACCGTCAATGCTTCTGGCGTGATAACCGACCCGAAAGGTTGGACTACCGACGCACCGCAATGGGTGGATGGCAAGTATATATGGCAGACCACATACGTCAGAAAAGGTGACGGAAAATCATCATTCTCTGACCCGACCTGTATCTCGGGCAGAAACGGAAAGGATGGACCCCAAGGCGTACCGGGCGAGACAGGAGCAGACGGAAAGACATACTACACATGGATTCGCTATGCCGATGATGAACACGGCAACGGCATCTCCAACAATCCGACGGGCAAGGACTATATCGGATTCGCATATAACAAGGAAACGGCGATTGAGAGCAACAATCCCACCGACTACACATGGAGCAAGATTAAGGGTGAACAGGGGGCGCAGGGTCTGCGCGGTCTGCAAGGAGAACAGGGCGAGCAGGGCATCCCCGGTCAAAAAGGAGCGGATGGCAAGACATCATACTTTCACATCAAATATTCCGCAGTCCCGAATCCGACAGATGCGTCACAGATGACCGAGACACCAAGCACCTACATCGGCACATACGTTGACTATACCGAGGCAGACTCTTCCGACCCGAAGAAATACACATGGTCACGCTTCGAGGGTATGCAGGGCGCGGATGGTTCTGATGGAATACCGGGAACGAACGGTGTTGACGGAAAGACCTCATATCTTCACATCAAGTATTCAAACGACGGTCAGACATTCACGCCTGCGGGCGGTGGGCTTGCACTCGGTGAACAGCCGGGTGATTGGATAGGGCAATATACTGACTTCAATCAGAAGGACTCCACAAACTTCTCCGACTACACATGGAGCAAGATTAAGGGTGAACAGGGTAATCAAGGTGTGCCGGGTCAGAAAGGTGCTGACGGGAAGCAGTATTGGACTTGGATTAAATACTCCGACAATGCCAACGGCACACCGATGTATGACACACCAAACACAAACACCAAATATATCGGAATCGCGGTCAACAAGGAGACACAGGCGGAGGGTTCTGACCCGAAAGAATACACATGGTCGCTGTTCAGAGGTGACGACGGTACAAGCGTTGCCATTGATTCGCAGTCAGTGAAATACTCCACCGTACACACATCCGCGCAACCTGCGGATTCCACATTCACCCTCACCACCGTACCGACACTAAGCGAGGGTCAGTTCCTATGGAGCATGACCACCGTGGAATACAACAACGGCAAGAGCACCAAGACCTACGCCGTGTCTAAGATAGGCACAAGCGTCAAGGTCAAGACCACCGAGGTGAAGTATGCGAAATCCTCCACATCCACGCAACCTGCCGACACCGCCTTCACCTACAACAACATCGGTGACGCGGGGGTGAAGATGGGCGAATATCTTTGGACTCGCACCACCGTGACATACACCGACAATACCTCTTTGAAAAGTTACAGCGTCAGCCGAATAGGTGCGGATGGCTCTGACGGCATCCCCGGTACACCCGGTGCAGACGGGCGCACGCCATACGTTCACTACGCCTACGCGAACTCCGCAGACGGCAAGACAGGGTTCTCCACGACCTACTTTGCCAACGCATTATATGTGGGCGTATGCTCTGACTACAACCAAGCTGACCCGACCACATACGGCAGCTACGAATGGGCGCGACTGAAAGGTGACAAAGGAGACAAGGGTGAACAGGGTCTGCGTGGATTACAGGGAGAAAAAGGAGAACAGGGCATAGCAGGTGCAAAAGGAGCAGACGGAAAGACAAGCTATTTCCATATCAAGTACGCTCCCGTTCAGAATCCCACCGCATCGCAGATGACCGAAACCCCGTCAACATATATCGGAACGTATGTGGATTATACGGCAGCGGACTCCAACGACCCAAGCAAGTACACTTGGGCGCGGTTTGAGGGTATGCAGGGAGCGGACGGAAGTCAGGGCATCCCTGGCAAGAACGGTGCGGATGGAAAGACAAGCTATCTGCATATAAAATACTCCAATGACGGCAAGGCATTCACGCCTGCACAGGGAAATCTTGCGATAGGCGAGACCCCCGGCGATTGGATTGGTCAGTACACGGATTTCACACAAGCGGATTCGACTGACTTCTCAAAATACACATGGAGCAAAATCAAGGGTGATGACGGGTCAAATGCCAAGAGCGTCACGGTGAACGGTGAGCAGACATTCAGCTACACCAACAACTTCACCTCTGCGGCAACACCGACAAGCATAACGCTGTCCGCGACATTGCAGAACACCACGGGTTATCAGTGGAGCTACAGGCGTTCCAATCAGTCGTCATTCACGAACATAAGCGGTGCTACGGCGGCTACATTGGCAGTCGCGGCAAACAACACCACATACTTCCCGTCGGGAATCCACGCCTGTACGTTCAGATGCACATCGGGCGGCGTCTACGATGAAAAGACCATTGTCAAGGTATCGAGCGGTGCGACGGGCGCAAAGGGAGATACGGGAGCAAAAGGCGACAAGGGTGACACAGGAGCGAATGGAGCCGACGGCTACACCGTGCTGCTCTCCAATGAAAGCCATATATTCAAGGGCGACACGGAGAAAGCTGTCGAGGCAAGCACATCAAGCGAGGTCATAGCCTATAAGGGTTCCACAAGGGTTGCAGCCACAATCGGCACCGCGACAGGACTTCCCACGGGCATGACAATCACGGTTGCTAACAACGGCACGACAACCGCCAAGTTCACGGCAAAGGTGACTACTGCGCTCACTACAAAATCGGGAGTCGTGAGCATACCTGTCACGGTGGATGGCAAATCATTCACCCGCACGTTCTCATGGACGCTTTCTTTGGATGGAATCGGCATCACGGAAACGGCAGAATACTACGCCATCTCAAATTCAAGCACGACCGCACCTGCTGACAGCGCGTTCTCGACCACGGTTCCGACCACCACGACCGCGAAACCCTACCTGTGGAACTACGAAAAAACCACATACTCGAACGGAGTATTCAAGAGTACATCAAAACGTGTCATAGGCGTTCACGGACAGAATGGTACTGACGGTGCAGGTATAAGCAAGGTTGAGAACTACTACCTTGCATCTGCCTCCGCAAGCGGTGTCACCACATCTACATCGGGATGGACTACAGATGCGGCAAGCACGAACGCCACTATCTCCGACACCAAGCCCTACCTGTGGAACTATGAGAAGATTACATACACAAAGGGCAACCCAACCACGACTTCCCCTCATATCATAGGTAAGTACGGCAAGGACGGCAACGGCATAGACCGCATAGAGGAGGAATACTACCTCTCCACCTCACGCACGGCGTTACAGGGTGGCTCATGGTCAACGACAAGACCGACATGGAAGGCGGGTCACTACTATTGGACACGCACGCATATCTATTACGACAACGGCGACAGTGAGGTGACTGACGGAATCTGTGTGACAGGAGAGATGGGTACATCCGTGCTTGCACAATACTCCGCCAACGGCTCGTCATGGCACTCTTCCTACACATCGGGCGACCAATGGATGCGCACCTCCGACGACAACGGGGCAACGTGGTCTGCTGCGGTCAAGATTACGGCGAGCAACTATTCCAATAACCTTCTGCTTAACTCTGCCTTTGACAAGACAACGTATTGGGTACTTGGTACAGGCTCATCGCTTGACACCACAAAAAAAAGAGACGGGAGAAATTCCATAAAGATTCATCATACAGGTCAAACTGCAAATAGCTATGCGGGATTGACACAAAACTACACATCAAACTCTGCACTAACGTTGGGCGCAGGGACGGTCGTAACCGCAAGTGTATGGACGTTCACTGACGACCTTAGTGTATGGGACGCAGGCGCGTCAATAGAGATTGACTGCTATGCGGCAGACGGGACACGGCTTGCGGTGACTTCTCGATCCATAAAACCAACTAAGGCTAACGAATGGCAAAGGTTCTATTATTCACGTACACTTCCTGCAAACACACATCATATTAGAGCTTTTATCTACGTCACAAAGAATGGTCGTATGTGGGTCAACTCCCCAAAATACGAGATAGGGAACAACAACGACCCGCAGTGGACTCCCAATCCGTCAGAGATGTCGGGTCAGTGGCGCAAGTTCCAATGGGCAAAGGTGGCATCCGCGACCACACCGCCGACGAGCGGTTGGCAGGACACCCCTTTGACGGCACCTGCGGGAGAATATGTGTGGATGCGAAGCGGCATGGTGGTTCCGCCTGCAACCTCACCGACGACATGGGAAACGGCAATAAGGGTCACGGGCGACAAAGGAACGGACGGACAGAGCGTATATTCACTTGACCTAAGTAACGAGGTGTCGGGTATAATCTGTAACTCGTCGGGAGCGGTCACGGGTACATATCCGACGTGCAAAGCTACCGTATGGAAAGAGGCAGGTAAGGTCACTACGGGCGTGACGTACTCCATAGCGTCAAAGACGGGTATATCAACCGCGAGCATTGACTCAAGCGGCAACGTCACCATGAGCGGAATGACGGCTGACAAGGCTGAAATTGTCGTGCAGGCTGTCGTGAACGGAGTGACGCTGCAAGCCACGATAACACTGTATAAGGTAAAGCCGGGTGCGAATGGTACGGCTGCGGTCATGTATTCCATTGAGCCGAGCGTTGACAACATCACACGGTCAATGACGGGAGGTTTATCCATATCCTCTGTGACGTGCGATGTCTACAAGACCACGGGCAACACCGCAAGAGTAAAGGATTCAGCCAAGTCTCTGTACTATCAGCGTATCCCCGACATAACCACATGGACTAAGCTGACGCTCACAAACGGCGTGTCCGCTGCAGTGGGTGTATTATCCACGACCGAGGCGGTGATATTCGAGCTGCGTGACGGCTCGACCGTTCTCGACAGGGAGCGTGTCCCTGTATTGTCGGATGCGGGCGACTTGGATATTGGTGGTCGTAATTTATTGTTAAAAACAGGTGTAGAACATTCCAATACCGAATATCAAACCGCAAGATACTTTCTTGCTACCGTCCCGACTGTTGGAGATACATATACATTTACGCTATGGGGTACATTGGCATCCAATAAAACTGAATTTGGAATTTGGAATAGTGGTGGCATGGTAAAACTATCCTCTTTAAAGAATGTTGCAAAAGGTGTTTATCAAGCAACGTTCAAGTGGACTAATGGTAGTGGATCCAACCTTGTAGCCAATCCCACATATATTAGTATATATGCTGTCCCGAGTTCAGCGTCGGGAACTTCCACAATCAAGCATGTAAAACTCGAAAAAGGCAACGTATCTACCGAATGGTCGCCTGCTCCCGAAGATTTCGACTACATCACGGAAGCGATAAAAGGCAACACCGTGGTAAACGGAGGACTTGTCCTGTCAAGCCTTATCAAGCTCGGTTCTTGGACGGGAAGCGGCAATGACGCAACCATGTCAAAGGTGTGGGCAGGTATGAACGGAGTCTACGGGAATGGCAAGTCAATAGCCTCATGGTGGGGTGGCGACATGGTGGATAAGTTCTACACGGACGCAGGCGCGGCAAGACCCACGGCACTTACAAGCGGATTCGCGGCAGGTGTGGTACGCATGGACGGTACAGGCTATCTTGCGAAAGGCAACATCAAGTGGGATTCGGACGGCTCTGCCGACTTTGCGGGCGGCAAGCTGCACATAGACTCCAACGGCAACTTGACGCTCGGCGCAGGTGTGGCTATCGGCGGCAATCAGACGCTCGCGGGAGTCACCAACTTCATAGCAGGCATAAGCAATCTTCTTGTAGCCGAGGATGCGAACGGAAAGGTTGTTTCATGGTCTGACGCGAATCTGACGACAAAGGCGGTGCGGATAAAGGCGGCGAAGAGTTTCTATTCAACAGGAGGCGTCTCCGCCCTCGGCAACGGCAATGTGTCGGGCAGCGGTTCGGGAAGTT